>OLSH01000091.1_pt1 | contig 96055 bp, 87 predicted proteins | sample 1643221 | NCBI WGS metagenome assembly OLSH01 (sample SAMEA3136681, study PRJEB25190) | human gut metagenome | biome: human gut; feature: human-associated habitat; material: faeces | place: Austria | collected 2013 | reverse complement strand
CCTGTCGCTCCGGGGCGGCGCTTTGCCGCGTCAGTCCCGATCCATCTCATAGGTGAGCACGCCGCCGGTTCTGGCGTCGATTTCGTACTCGTACTCCATGCCGCCGGCCTTGAACTCCACCTTATAGCAGGGTGTGCGCTCGTCCAGCTCCTCCTCCACCTCCAGCTCGTAGGTGTCGGTCAGCGCCACCCCCGCGTGGGCCAACGCCGCGTCCCGGGCGGCATCCCGCCCGATGGCCTGGTCCGCGGGCAGGGCATTGGGGTGCTCCTCCCGCTTGCTCTTGAGCACGCTGCCGTCCGCGGCGGCAATCTCGTACTCGTACTCTGTAGTACCTGCCCAGAATTCCAGCTCGTAGGTCAGGCGGCCATCGTCAAAGTCCCGCTTGACCGTCAGCCCGCGCACGTCCCCTTCGGCCACGCCCGCATGGGCGAAGGCCGCGGCTTTGGCCGCCGCCTCGCCGATGTCGGTCTGAGCGGTACTTCCGCCGCTGGTCAGGCTGCCGCCCTTTTGCTCCCGCCCGTGCTTGACAATGGCGCCGGTGGCGGCATCTACATCGTACTCATACTCCGTGTTTCCGGCAAAAAACTCCACCTCGTATACCATACGGCCGTCCTCATAGTCGTAGTCAGCCTCCAGGAACACCACGTCCCCGCTGGTCACACCCGCATGGGTCAGGGCGGCCTCCTTGGCGGCCTCCACACCGATATAGGCGCTCTGGCTGGCTGTACCTACCGAGTTTAGCGCCGGGTTGGAGGCGGTCGTGCTGGTCTGTCCCCCCGCGCTGTCCGGGGTCTGGACTGCGGTGGAATTGGCCAGCAGATTCAGCTCATTGATGGACAGCCCCACCAGGGACTCAAACGTGAGATGGTTGCTGCTGTCCACCAGGGACTGGATCAGCGTGGCCTTGCCCAGCGAGATGCCATACTCGTCCGCCTTTTGCTGAAGGGCGCTGTCCCCACTGAGGGTCTGGGAGAGGATCGCTCCGTTGACTTTGGCGGAGTCGAGCACCTGCCCGATTTCCGTGGTCAGCTTCTGCTCCAGGGCTGCGCCCCGGGCCGCGTCGTCGTCCTCCACCGAGATGAGGATGGAGTTGGCCAGTTCGTCCACATAGCCGTGCTTGAGCAGAGAGCCCATGATGGCGTTGACCGCCACATTCAGGTCGGCCCCCTTCAGGTCCATGCCGTCGAGAATTTCGTTGGCGTCCGCGTTCAGCGGAACGGCCGAGACCACCTTCTCCTGCCGGTTTACATCCAGCTCCACGCTGGGATTGACATCCAGGGAGATGACCGAAGCCACGGCGTTGGCCTGGTAATACTGAACACCGGCGCCTCCGCCCACCACCACCAGCGCCAGGCAGGCCGCCGCAAGCCAGGCCATGGCCGCCTTTTTCCGCGGCTTCCGCGCCGGTACGGTCATGGGAATCACGTTTCCCCGCCGCAGTTCGCACCGGGAGAGGAGCGCCTCCAGATGGTCGGGCGCGGCGTGCTCCAGCGCGGTGCGCAGACGCTGTTCCAGTTCCTGATCGGTCACAGGGCATCCCCTCCTTCCAGCTTCGTCTTTAGTTTCAGGAGCGCGCGGCGGTACTTGGACAGCACCGTGGACAGGGGCAGCTCCAGCAGGCCTGCAATCTCCCTGTGCTTCCAGCCGGTCACCGCGTGGAGCAGCACAATTTGCCGTTCGTCATCCGCCAGCGCAGTGAGGGCGGCGTCCAGCACCTGCCGGTCCTCCACCGTCACCATCGGGTTCTCCGCTGCCAGCCGTTCCCAGTCCTCCAGAGCCATGTCCTGGGTCCTGCCCCGCTCCCGCAGCTTCATCAGGGCGAGGTTGCGGGCGATGGTCAGCAGCCAGGCCAGCGGTGTACCCTGGGGACGGTACTGATGGGCGTTTTCCCAGGCCCGCACAAAAGCGTCCTGGGTCACATCCTCAGCGTCATGCTGGTTTTTCAGGTAGGATAGGGCCAGGCCGTACACCGACGTCCGCGTGCGGTGGTACAGCTCTGCCAGCGCCTCCTGATCCCCCCCGGCCAGCCGGGCCATCAGCGGCTCCAGCAGCTCCGGCGCAGTGGCGGTGCGGCGCTCCTCTGCCATTGTCTCAAGCAGGATTAACATGGTGTCGCGCTCCTGTCATCTTCTTAATGTACGGGAGCAGCGTTTTATTGCGCCGCCCCTCTCTTTTTTCCCGATTTTATTATATCCCATTCAGCCGCTAGGAGTAAAGCCCTTTTTTGCTGCGCCCCAGCCGCTATGTACTGCGGCACAGGAGTGCTTATTCCTGAGCCCCCATGGCCGCCTCCAGCTTCTTGAGTGCTTTTTTCTCAATGCGCGATACCTCGCGCCGCGGTTATTGTAACCAGAGGTCCATTAAAAAAGCGCCTCCGGCGGGCAGAAGCGGAAGTGGATGATGAGCTCCCTTTGTTCAGTTAGCTCCACCCGCTCAATGAGGCTTACCAGAAGCTCCCGGTTGTCACCAGCCTCATCCAGAAAACGCTGAACCAGGGCCCCGGCCTTGTCCCCGGCCTCCGGGCTTTCCCGGCGTTCCAGCTCTGTCACACGCCGCTCCAGTGCGCCGCGCTCCTCGCGGGCCTGCCGGTAGAGCCGTGCAAAATCCGCCTCGGCCAGCAGGCCACTGAGCTGATCCAAATACATCCGGTCCAGGACGGTGGTCAGGCGGCCTATTTTGGCCCGCAGGGCCCGGATTTCCGCCGTGGGATTTTCCCCTCCATGAGCCTCTGCTACGGCAGACCGGGCGGCGGGCAGCAGGGCCGCAGGCTCCAGGCAGGCCCCGCAGGCCTCCCGCAGCTTGGCTACCACGGCACGAGTGACGGTCTGCTCCTGAATGGAGTGGCAGGTGCAGCCCCCTGTCTTTGTGAACCGCTGGTAGGTGCGGCAAACCAGATACCGCACATCCTCCCCCCGGCTGTTTTTCCGGTTGAGCACCGCCAGCGGGTGCCCGCACTCGTGACAGAAAAGCAGCCCTTTCAGCGGAAACTCATAGGTTCGGATACGGGTGTGCCGCCGGCTGGCCAACAGACGCCCCACCCGTTCAAAGGTCTCCGGCGTCACCAGCGGCTCATGGGTTCCCTCCACCACCACCCAGTCCTCCGGTAGCTGCCGAATGCACTTTTTGCTCTTGTAACTGACCTTCCGTCGACGCCCCTGTACCATATTTCCAATATAGGTTTCGTTTTGCAGCATCTCAGAGATGCGCTCACCGCTCCACTGTCCGGTACCGGAGGGATACAGGCCCGCGTAGCACCCCGGCGATGGGATGCCCTCAGCGTTGAGCTGCGCGGCGATCTGGCGGCAGCTCAGGCCCTCCAGCGCCAGCCGGAAAATACGTCGTACCACCGGCGCGGCCCCCTCGTCCACCACAATTTTGTTCTTTTCCGCAGGGTGCATCTGATAGCCATATACCGGCTTGCCGCCGATAAACAGCCCCTTTCGCTGTTTGTCCCGCTTGACGCTGGAGATCTTTTTGGAGATGTCCTTTGCGTACATGTCGTTCATAATGGCCCGGAACGGCGTGATCTCGTTGGCGCTGGAGTCCACACCGGTGTCGATGCCGTCCAACAGGGAGATGTACCGCACACGGTGTTCCGGGAAATAGCGCTCCATATAGTGGCCGGTCATGATGTAGTCGCGCCCCAGCCGGGACAGATCCTTGGTAATCACCATGTTCACCCGTCCGGCCTCAATGTCCCGCAGCATCCGCCGGAACTCCGGGCGGTCGAAACTGGTGCCCGACCAGCCGTCGTCCACATAGAGGCCGGCCACCGGCACCCCCCGCTGGCGGGCAAAGTCCTCCAGCATGGCCCGCTGGTTGCTGACGCTCTCTGAGGGCCCGTCGGTTTCGTCCTCCCTGGACAGCCGGATATAAAGTGCGGCGCGGTACCTCTCCGCCCCTTCTATCTCCAGGTACATGAGTTACCTCCAGGGGTGTCCTTGTTAAGTTCCCGCGCCAAAAAGGCGCGGAATGAGCCTTGTACCAGTTCCTTTGCCTCCGCCCCTCCATCGGTATAGGTACACCGTACCGTCACTTCCCGCTTCCGCTGTCCCAAGCATATCCCTCCTTGCTACTGCTTGGTAAAGCTTATGCGGCAGGCGGCGTTCCTTGCCTGTCCAGTCAAGCTTAAAGAAAGGGGCGTCCCGATTTGGTGAACACCGATAAGGAAGTATCAAAGACATACTAACTTAACGGCTGACAAACAGGGTTGCTAAATGAACCGGCGTGTTATTTCGTAAGGGAATGGCACGCCGGTTTTCTACGCATTTCAAACCGCATTTTCAAAGGTAAGAATGGCAAGGTACCTCCGGCTATCCAACCACGCCAGAAAGCCTCGGTAACATCGGGCTTTTCTGGCTTCTAAATGCGTAGGCACAAACACCATAATAGCAATGGGCGCAAGCGGATTTCTGCTTGCGCCTATTTGATTACCGCACAGCAAATTGTTATAGCTGTCTTCCACCAAGAAAGCAGAATGCTAGAGTGCATTCTGTCAATAGCATACGTTTTATATTCTTGCACTTTGATGATTCGCAAAAATAAGTCCCTCGATTTGAGCCCAAAAAGCAAGAGTAGAAAAGCTCAAATTTTGATATAATGCAAATCTAATTGTGTTTGAGCGTTGACAAGCACAGGATTCGATGCTATAATTGATTCAACGCAAGGAAAGGAGGGCTCCATATGACTCAACCAGCTGAAAAAACAGTGAAGGAAAGAAGTCCACTATACCCAGTGTTTTCTATTAACGAAATTATAGAGTTTGTTAAGGAAATCGTGAAAATTGGTGGAAAACGTGTATCAGTAAGCACCATAGCTAGTGTTCTTGGAACTAGTGTTAAGACAAACTCCTTTAAATCAAAAATCAGTACTGCAAAACAGTTTGGACTGATTCGAGGTTCGAGCGGATCTGTTGAAACAACAGAGCTTGCTAAGAGGATTGTTTATTCAATTAATGAACCGGATACGAAGCAAGCTGTTTTGGAAAGCTTCTTATCTGCTCCACTATATCGCAAGATAGTCGAAAGATACGAAAATCAGGCACTTCCTAGTCCTGATAAACTTGGGAATATACTTCTTTTGGAATACAATCTAACCAAAAGTGCCAAAGATATTGCCGCTGCAAAGTTTATTGAAAGTGCCGAGCAGATTGGCATATTGAAAAACGGGATCGTTCTTTTAGAATCGGATGAAGGCAACGTTGATTCTCTTGATGAAGTAAGTCCTGCTAGAGATGCTCATGAAAGCGAAGCTATTACTGAGTCTAAAGCGGATGTCTTGTTGCCAACAGATCAGCCAGGATATTGCTTTACAATACCCACTCTTTCGGGATCTGTAGCAAAAGTTGTGATTCCACAAGATGTAACCGAAAAAGATTTGGATTTCATCACACTCTATATTCAAAATATGTTACCTACTTTTATTTCCAATCTAAAAGAAGAGTTGGAAAAATAAAAGCAGACCACCCATAGGTGATCTGCCTCTTGAATCTGTGTTGCAGCACAGACTCCACCGACTTGTATGCCGGGGTGCATGATTTACACGTTAAAATGTACCATACTTTGTCGTGGATTTCAAGAGGAGCCTTCATAAAAGGAGGTGACCGCCCTATGGATAAAGAATATGTACTGGTATACACTCCGTACATTACTCGCAAGGGCGTGCGCATCTGGGCTTCACAATATGGGCTCAAGGCGTTCTGCCTGCGAATTCCTCGCGAAAAATATCGCGGTTGACTGATAATCAAGGCTCTGTTCCGGCACAGAGCCTTGATTTTTGTGGTCTGAGATTTACATAATTGAAATTAAATTTAGGAATACGATATTAAAGTACATGCATTAAGCGCATTTTTAACGGTAAGAATATATGACAGCCACGCAGATGTGAATAAACCACCGGGCGCAAGCAGAAATCTGCTTGCGCCCGCTTGATTACCACGCAGCAAAGACGGAGGAAGCCGTCAAGGGCGCGAAGCGTTCATCTCGACCCTTGACGGCTTCCTTTGGTTTTGCTATTTCTTGACTACGATGGCTTCCACCAATTTTGCCTGTAAGCGGTGCTTCATGTACTCATCAACACCGATGCGCGGCAGACCAGCTTTGCCATAGAGCGTTCTCGTGCAAAGCTTGTTGATGTAGCGGTCGTAATACCGCAAGACGCGCTCCAATACTAATGGATCACCGGCGCGGGCTGCTTCGATTACATCTATGGGCAAAAGCACTCTGCCGTCAAAAGTTGGCTGTTTCATATCATTTTTTCATTCCTTTGGATCTCAAGTTTCTTCGCAGTTCATTTAGTGTCTTTGTTCTGTGCCTCTGGACGGCGCTGCGGGACATTCCTGCAATACTACCAATCTCACCATCTGTCAGCTCTAGCACACAATACAGGATCAAAATGCTTTGCTCCCGTTTCGGCAGGCTAGCAAAGGCGTTGGTCAACAGCTCGTCCCGGATATTCAGGTCGCAGCCAAAAGCCGTGAACACAACGCTGTCACTTGGGTATTCGTCCATCGTGCAAAACTTGTTCATTTCATACTGTGACAAGGCACTGAACTGGGTTTCTCGTTTTCGCTGGCGGTACAAATCTCGCAGATAGGTTTTGGCCTCGTTGCGGAGAACGGTTTTGCAGAAAGCGTCAAAGCGGCAGCGTTCTCCATAACTATCAGAGATGTACTTCATCTTCTCACCCCCGATCCGCGGGAGAGTGAGAAGTTAGAGTTGGTGCCACCATCCCTTGCGTCTATATTGATACGGCGGTTTCGGCCCGCACCGAAAGACCGCAATAACAGATCAGCAAAAGTAAATATAATACGGCGGTAACTTACACTGTATAGTACATCTTTTGTCCAAACCTCTCCCATGCTGAAGATAAGCTTTTTTTGATAAGCTATCTAGTTGATAAACAGACTGTATCAGCATGGTGGTTTCCTCCGTGGACTGCCGATCCTGCTTAGAGTAAGCAATGCAAAAATGGCGGTCTTGATTTCTCAAAACCGCCGCTAGGATGTGAAATAGATCTCACAAAAACAACCTGTCCGGCAACGGTTTTTTCTTTCCCCGTCGGGCGGGATAATTGGATCATGTATTAAGGAATAGAATAAGCCGATAACTACAAGAAGAAATACTCTTGCAAGTTATCGGCTCTGCGTCTTAGCGTCTGGCTCTTGAATGATGGATAGATTCAGTTGTCTTACCGCTATCAAGGTTTCATATTTGCATTTTGGGCAATACAGCGGAAAGTTTTCCAGAACTGTATCATCGCGGATTTTCAATCGCGTTTTGCTGCCGCAAAAGGGGCATAAAATCCATTCTATTTTCATGTTATCTTCCTCTGTGTTTGGCTTTCTTCTTTTCCTGCCGGATGGCAAACTGGCGGTCTTTCTCCGCCTCTTTCTGCTCACGGCTCTTGGTTTTCCGTTCCAGCTTACATTGCTCATGCTGGAGTTTCAACGCCTGCTGCGCCTTTGTTCCAATGCCTTTATCTTGCAGTTGGCTTTGAATTTCGCGCTGCATACGTTTGGGATTGATTTTTCGCTCTATGGCTACTTCGGCCTGGATCGGAGGACTGAATTTCAGCTTGTGCCAATTCTTCAGCAGAAACTCGTAGACCTCATAATCTTTAGGCTCTGAGCCAAAAGTGATTTTGCATACCTCGTACTTGCCATTATCCGTTCTTTCGTATATACCAATCCAAAACGGAGCTTCAAACAGGATGGTCAAACTGCTTTGGGGGCCTGTACTCATTCTTCCAAGAACTGCCCTTCAAAGTGATCCAGCCATTCCAGAAGGGCGCGATAGAGAAGCTGCTGCTGCTCAAAAATCGTTCTCCCAACCAAAGGAATGTCTGCAAATTCCCGCGCATAGCCCTCGTTCAATTCAGCCGAGGACTGTATGCTCCGGCGCAAAGCCGAAACCAGCTCCAACGCATCGGCTTTGTCCATCTTGTTCAGATTCGTAATGACTACATTGAAATCGAATAGCAAGGGCACTGGGCCAGCGGCGCAAGAGACCATCAGCTCCTTGAAATACGCTTTGCCCTGATTAGTAATAGAATAAATGGCCTTATCCGCAAACTTATCGCCCTTGACAATATCGCTTTGGAGATAACCCTTCTCGCTCAACTGGAGTACTTTTCGATAAATAGAAGGCACGCTTATTTTCGTCCAGCGAGAAAAATGGTGGTACTCCACATCCTTTTGAATGTCATAGGCGCTTTGCGGTTTCTCCAATACAATACCAAGTATGACTAAATCAATCGACGACATAACGACACCTCCGACTTTTACTATTAACAATAGTACTATTGACAATAGTAAAAGTCAAGGGGCGTAACTTACATTTCCGAATTGGACATAGCCCGTTCTTCAGCCCTGGACAGTTCCCGATGAAGGTGCAACGCCATAAAAATAGTGATGACTACGGAAATTACATCTGCGATGGGTTGGGCATACAAAATTCCGTTCATGCCCCATACCATAGGCAGCAACAAAATGACAGGGACAAAGCAGATACCTTGTCTGCACGCTCCTAAAAAGAAGCCTGCCGCACCTTTTCCCAATGCTAGGAACAGCGAGGAATAAACCGTGTAGAAACCAAAAAGAATGAATGTGATCCCATTCGCAAACAGCGATTTTTGACCAGCTAAAATCATTTGAGTATCTCCATCGGTAAATTGAGAGATAATCTGTGTGGAAAAAATGGCCATCGCTAAGCCCACAACTAAGCAGAAACTTGTAGACCAAATGATCGAGGTTTTGATTGCTTCGCGCAGGCGGTCAAACTTCTTTGCCCCATAGCTGAATCCGGCAATAGGCTGGAATCCTTTCAAAAATCCAAAGACAACAAGTGTTCCCATAGAAGTAATTCGCGTGACTGCCCCCATGCCAGCAATGACCGAATCACCATAATCGCTGGCCGCACGGTTAATCAGTGTAATCGAAAGGCTTGTAAGTAACTGGAACACCAAAGTAGGAATACCAATTTTCAAGATTTCCGCCATCATTTGCCCAGTTGGAGAAAATGCTTTTACGCTGAATGAAAATGCGCTTCTTTTTCGCAGAACGTATGTAAGATAAACGAGTGTAGATACCATCTGTGAAATCGCGGTGGCGATTGCTGCACCAGCAACCCCCATGTCCAAAGCGTAAATGAAAAGCGGGTCCAATCCAATGTTCAATACGGCTCCCAGCAGCAAAGCGCACATGGTCGTCTTTGCGGCACCCTCGCTGCTTACAATGTTGTTCATTGTTACATTAAACACGTTGAAAATACAGGAGAGCACATAAATTCTTGCGTATGTCAGGGCATACGGCATAATCGTTTCTGTTGCGCCCAACATCGCCAAAATTGGTTTGAGGGAAATCGTAGAAAACAGAATGATAATGGCGCCAATCAGAATACTGCTATATAGTGCGGTGCTTGCCACCCTATTAGCTGTATCTTTATCTCCGCGCCCCAGTAGTCTTGACAGATAGGATGCGGCTCCGTTACCGAACATAAGGCCCAAACCAACCACAACTTGTCCCAAGGGAAACACGACGGAAATAGCACCCATTTGACTTTCGCCCAGACCGCCCACAAAATAGGCATCCACCAGATTATATAGGGCGTTGATTAACATCCCAATCATAATCGGTACGCCGAGGGCCATCAGAGCTTTGGGGATAGGCGCACTGCCCAAAAGCTCAAGTTTGTTGTTGCGTTCACTCATTGTGGATACTTCCTCCTAAAAGAATAAATTACAGTAGTATAAAGTATAGTATACTGCAACGATTATACTACTATAAATTATAGTAGTTGTCAAGGGAGTATCACCCACTCTTGACAAAGGCTATAAAATCCAATACTATAATTTATAGTGCTACCATTCAAAATACGCACTGGAGTGGAAGGGAGTGATCCACATGGCTACCATTGATTTGATTGTTCTTGGAATGTTAAAGAAAGAGCCGATGAGTGCCTATGATATACAGAAGTTGGTGGAATACAGGAACATCTCTAAATGGGTAAAAATCAGTACCCCATCTATCTATAAAAAGACAATTCAATTAGAGGAAAAAGGGCTAATCCGGGGCGAAGTCGTCAAAGAAGGCAAGATGCCGGAAAAGGCAGTTTACTCTCTGACCGAGGCTGGAGAATCCGAATTTGAACGACTCATGTTTGAAATCTCTTCAAAGCCAATTAACATTTTCTTGGACTTCAATGCTGTTATTGTGAATCTGGATTCTTTACCGACCGAAAAGCAGCGAGCATGCCTTGCAGAGATTCAGGAGAATATTGATACTTTGAAAGCTTACCTGGAGCAAAACATAAAAGAGAAGGAACACGAACCCAGTATTCCGGCAACAGGTATGGCCGTATTACATCAGCAATATGTATTGGCGGAAGCAATCCAGACATGGATCAATTCTTTGAATCTTGCTTAATCAAATCAAAATAGCTAAAACAGCCAGTAACCTGCGGAGCAAACTTGCAGGTTACTGGCTGCTTTGATTTGAAAATACTTTTTCTACCTCTTTAGCGGGCAGTTTCCGTCCTTTCTGGCGTAATATTGGCGAAGCAAAAAACAAGGGTTTGGGAAGCTCCCAACAAGCAAAAATCTCCGCTCTGGCAGCAGGCCGGAAACGAAGATTTTGCGGAAGTGTAGCCACACTTCCTATGCTTGCTCTGTTGTGACTTTCCCGGAAAGGACGGGAACGGAATGGAAAAGAAACGAAGCCCCAAAGAGAGCGATTATCTACCAAAACGAGGAAATCCACTGCAAGAAACCGTCTGTTACAGGCTCGGCGGGACGGTCTATGAAGTACATACTTCCTGCGGCGGTACAGAACCGCTCTATGACAAAATGGTTCGGCTCATTCGCTCGGAAGCCATTGCCTCATCTGCTGACAAAAGGGACAAACCGCAGTATAATAAGGACAGCAACCTGTTTGTCGGGCGTTCATTACAGGAGGAATGAACCATGACAGCAAACACCAATTATCCCGACAACATTACCGCTTTATATGCTCGTCTATCCCAAGAGGATGCGCTGGATGGCGAGAGCAACAGTATTGCCAATCAAAAGAAAATCCTTTTGAAGTACGCAACCGACAACGGTTTCCCTAATCCAATGTTCTTCATTGATGATGGTGTGTCCGGGGTAACATTTGACCGTCCGGGCTGGAATGAGATGATCCGGCTGGCCGAAGCAGGGAAGGTTAGAACTGTCATTGTCAAGGATATGTCCCGCATGGGTCGCGACTATCTGAAAGTGGGCTACTATACCGAGAGTTTCTTTGCTGAGCGCGATATTCGGTATATCGCCATCAATGATGGCGTGGACAGCGACAAAGGGGACAACGATTTTACCCCTTTTCGCAACCTGTTCAACGACTTCTACGCGCGCGATACCAGCAAGAAGATTCGGGCTGTTATGCGGGCCAAAGGAAACGCTGGAGAACACCTTTGCACCAATCCGCCCTATGGGTATCAGAAAGACCCGATGGATAGAAAGAAATGGATTGTGGACGAGGAAGCCGCCGAGATCGTCAGACGGATTTTCGATCTGTGCATTGCAGGAAAAGGCCCCATGCAGATTGCCAAACTGCTGACCGCCCAACACGTCCTGACGGTTAAGGCCCACTACGCCCAGCAGAACGGAAAACCGCTGCCGGAGAAGCCTTACAAGTGGAGCCCAAAGTCTGTTGCAGGGATATTGGAGCGTAAAGAGTACACCGGCTGTACGGTAAACTTCAAGACCTATTCCAAGTCCCACAAGCTGAAAAAGCGGCTGCATAACGCCCCGGAGAACCAGCGGATTTTCCCCAATACCCAGCCTGCCATTATCGACGAACAAGTCTTTGCGCGGGTGCAGGAATTGCGGGAGAACAAGCGTCGCCCAGCTAAGCAAGCCGAACGGCAAGGGATGTTTTCTGGTCTGCTGTACTGCGCCGACTGTGGAAGCAAACTGCATTTCGCCACAGGCAAAAACATGACACCGCAGCAAGACTGCTATCGGTGTTCCCGATATAAGAGTAACACGGGTGATTGTACCATGCACTTTATCCGGGAAGAAACTCTGAAACTGTTTGTCTTGCAGCGGATTTTCGATGTGACGGCGCTGTTCTTTGACGATGCCATGGCATTTGAGGAAGCCGCGAAAAAGCAACGGTTCCAAGAAGCCGAAAAAGAGGCCAAGAAGCGCAAGCGTGAAATTGCTCAAGCAGAAAAGCGCATTGGCGAGCTTGACCGCATTTTCAAGCGCATCTATGAGGATGACATCAGCGGGACAATCAGTCATGAACGGTTCTTGAAACTCTCCGCCGACTATGAGGCGGAACAAAGAGAACTAACGGAGCAGGTCAAGACATGGCGGGAAGCGGTAGAAACCTTTGAACAGGATCAAGCCGATTTTGCCAGCTTTGCAGCCATTGTTCGGAAGTATGTGGGTATCCGGGAACTGACCCCCACCATCGTCAATGAGTTTGTAAAGAAGATTATCGTCCATGCGCCGGATAAGTCCAGCGGACACCGCAGGCAGAAGATTGAACTGGTCTGGAACTTCATCGGAGAAGTCAATCTACCGGGCGACGATCAGACGGTGGAAAGGCAAAGAAAAGGCAGGACGGCATGACTTTTCAGCCATACCGCCCTGCGACAATTAAATTGCTTCCTTATGGGCGCACACCTTTGGGACGCCCCTTTCTTTAAGCTGTTACATAAAAAGTTTGCGTACGGGAATCAGATCCAGAAGCATCTTCTGCAAAGATAGTTACTTCTACACGGTATTCTTCCCCCGAAATTCCGTTATAATAAATGGTATTTCCATGATAATAAGAATTATTTGAAATCATTCCGGCATCATCTTGATCCAATGAATTAGCAAGCGCCCAAGTCCCCCCTACTTTCTGATGTACCACAATTCTTTTGGCTCCAATACGAGTCATTTTTCCGGTTCCGTCCACAGAAAACGATATAGCAAGTCTGCCACCGCCTATAGGCTTAACATTAATACTGTAACTTGTCAGTTGTTCACTAGCACGATACACTATATTACTGTATGCTGACACTGGCACCATCAGTAGAGTAGAAATTGCTATAATACAAGATAAAAACTTTATTTTAAAAAATCTCATTTTAACCGCCCTCATAAATAGATTCTATTATTTTCTTCATTTCTTTCTTTGATATGTCACCACTTATTGCACACTCTAAATCTGCAAGGCTCCATACAGCTACTTCACTTTCCATATTTTCAAATAAATAATGTTTGACGCCACCTACGGTATATATTTCTACTGAGCTATCATTTTTTTCATAGGATGTGAGTGATTCTCTATATTGATTGTAAAATAAAGAAATCATCCGCTCCCCATTTAAATAATATGCTCGAATTTCAATTCTTTCGGGCTCTTGAAGCACGTTTACAATAATATCATCTAGAATAAATCCCTCTGGCATCCAATTCGGCACTACATTAGCCGATATTTCATATTCATCTAATGCCTCTTGAAGTTTTCCATATCTATCATTTTCAGGAAGTGTATATTCATTTTTAAATGTATTAACATTATCCTCCATTAAAAATATATCATCCGACCAGGAACTAATCATCTGAAACACATTCTCGAAACCAAGCGCGGGGGGCAATGCGATACACACCACCACAGCCGCTACTATGATAACGCGTCGAAAAAAGTGGCGTTTTGGCCTTCTTTGGGGCCGGTACTCTGTCTGAGAGGGGGCTGGTTCTGATGGGGCTGTTCCGGGGTTCTCTGCCGGGTAGAGGGACAGGTCCTCCCCCTCCGGGGTATTATAGTACTGCTGAAACTCCTCCCATGCCTGCTCGGGGTCGGGGAGAAGCCCTGTCGGATGTCTCTCTTCTCTCTCTAAGACCACCTCCACAATTGCGTCTATATAAGCTTTGTCCTCGGGCGTTTCTGCGGGCGCCGGCGCAGCGGCCAGCAGCTCCAGCAGCTTTTGGGTGCTCAGGCGGCTTAGATAGGCGTAGTTCTGATTTTTGCTCGGGCTTGCCATTCGATTGCGCCCCCTTCAATAATTTATATGTAGACAGCATCCTGTTTTTGGACAGGTCTCAAAAAAATCGCTCCGGGTGCTCCTCTATGGCGCGGCGGAGCTTTTTCTGCGTCCGCTCCACGCGCTTGTAACAGGCCCATAGGGAAATGCCAGCCGCCTTCGCCGCATCCACATAGGCCCAACCATCCAGGGTCACTCTTCGGAACAGGGTAAAATCCTCCTCGGAGACGACATCCAGACACAACTGCACCAATTCGCGGTCGCTGTCGTCCCATTCTGACGGTTCGCTCTCCGGCAGAAGCACTTCCAGCGGAAGAAAGGTCCGTTTCTGGCGGGCCTGCTCCCGCAGCATGTTCTTCGCCACCAGCCCCGCCGTTTTCCGCAGCCATCCGGCGGGATTTGGGCTGCTCATCATCTCCTCCGGCTTTTGGCACGCAATCCGCGCCGCTTCCTGAATGGCAACCTGTGCCGAGGGCATGTCCTTTAATATGGGGTAGAGCTCGAGGAGCATCCGCTTAAAATTCGCGTGGTAGATTTCCTCCAGGAATTTCCCCTGTTCCTCATTCATGTATCATTCCCCCCTCGCCTGTTCTCTCTCTCTTTATTTTATCACAGGTGCTCCGGCTTTTCTTCCCTGCATTTTACCGGCTGTCTGGCAGGCCCTGAAAAAACTCCTCATAAGAAACGCCGTAAATCTGCTTCAAAGCGATCAGGACGCTGACCCGGATACTGTAGCGGCCCAGTTCCATCTGGGAGATGATTTCCCGGCTGACAGGGAGGCCCATGACCTGGAGCTTTACCGCGACCTGCTCCTGGGACAGTCCGGCCTGCTTGCGCAGGCGATGCAGGTTTTTGCCGATTGAGATATCCTGCTTAATTTTCTCTGACATGAAGACCTCCTTAAAATCAAGCCTGGAACCTATGGATTCCGTTTGATTTTACCTTGGTATTTGCGCCAGATACGGAATGTATTCATTCCAAACGGCTGTCAAAGAAAAAAAGTATCCAATTCCGTGGATATTGTCGACTTCCTTGGAAATTAACCCCACAAAAAAGCGACTTCCTCTCCCATCTTTTAATTATTTGTCCAATTTTCCTCTTTTGCGTACATATAGTTTTTGGAAAGCCTATCGGAGGTCAAGCAGCGGATGCGCTCCATCCACCAGAGGGTCGCTTGCGGCTCGGTCCACACCAGTCATGGACGCTCCCTTACATCTACTTTTTGAAAAAAGGAGTCTGTCCTATGACAAATTTCACCCTGTCACCTACTTTTGACGCGGCAAATGCCTCTCAAAAGGCAGAGCTGCTCCTGCGCCGGCTGGGCGTGCGCAGAAACCTGGTCGGATTTGACTACACCGTATACATGTCTGTGCAGGTGGCGGCCAATCCCAGCTCCCTCCAGTTGATCACCAAGCGTCTCTACCGGGAAACCGCCAAGCAGTTCCATACCACCTCAATCGCGGTGGAGCGCGCTGTCCGCACCGTAATCGGGGACTGCTGGAAACTTGAGGACCACAGCCTTCTGGATACCCTGGCCGGACGGCGCCTGACCCGCAGTCCCTCCAACAGCGTATTCATTGACCTGGTGGCCGGATACCTCCGGTATCCGCTGAGCTGACTGTACCACTGGTGTTGATGTCGGCCGCACGTCCGGCACTCCGGGCCTCCCTCCGAGAAGCTGGCTTTTCCCGCTCTGACACCGCAGTGAGGGTGGCGTCTCCGTCCGGGCCGTCCCGGCCCCCGGAGACATCCCCCTCCGCGCTTGCAATAGCCGCGGCGCGATACATAGGAGCGGGAGATGCCGCACTGGGCCGCGATCTCCCGCTGGGTCAGGGGCGGGCGGGCATTCAGGCCGTACCGGAGGGTGATGATCATGGCCTCCCGCTCGTCCAGGCATCGCTTGACGCACCGGCGCACCTTGGCGCAGGAGTCACGGGCATCCAGCTCCTCCAGCATATTGTCGTCCACGCTGATGGTGTCCATCAGCGACAGGGAGTTGCCGTCCCCATCCCCGTCAATGGAATCCGACAGGGAGACCTCCCCCTGCAGCTTCCGCTGGGCGCGGAAGTGCATCAGGATCTCGTTTTCGATACAGCGGGAGGCATAGGTGGCCAGGCGCACGTTCTTGTCCGGCTTGAAGGTACTGATCCCCTTGATCAGTCCGATGGTGCCGATGGAGATCAGATCGTCCTGATCCCCGTTGGGCGTATAGTACTTTTTCATGATGTGCGCCACCAGGCGCAGGTTGTGCTCGATGAGGATGTTCCGGGCCTCCAGATCACCCTGCGCCATCCGCTCCAGGTACATCCGCTCCTCCTCCGCTTTCAGCGGACGGGGGAAGGAGCCGCTTCCCCCGCCGGAGAGGCGCAGGGTGAAGAACAGGCTGTTGAGCATCAGCAAAATCCACGCAGTGAACATTTGTCACACCTCCATAGTTCCACTCTATTCCGCCCGCGTCTGTCCCTATGTCAACGATCCTGTTCCATGCGGGCTTCCCCTGCGGAACGTGAACGAAATTGACGGTTTTTCCCCCATTGCTTTTAGTGAAACTGCTAAATTTTTAAAAATCGCTCCCTCTATATTTACGAACCGCTGCCAGAAGGCTATAATTTATCGTGGTCGGAAATGAGCAAAATTTTTCGAAAATTTGACCGCGGAGTCAGATTTGGGGGAGCATTTTGGATATTGCGAATATAGTCGCCATGTTTGGCGCCATCGCCACGTTCCTGTTTGGTATGTCCACCATGACGGACGGCCTGGAGAAGCTCTCCAGCGGCCGGCTGGAGCATATCCTGGAGCGTCTTACCAGCAACGTATTCAAGGGGGTCCTTCTGGGGGCCGTCGTCACCGGGCTGATCCAGAGCTCCGCCGCCACCACCGTCATGTGCGTCGGTTTCGTCAACGCGGGCATCATGAAGCTGGAGCAGACGGTGGGCATCATCATGGGCGCCAACATCGGCACTACCGTCACCGCGCAGTTGCTGCGCCTGGGTGATATCGACGCGGACAACATCGTGATGATGTTCCTGCAGCCCTCCTTCCTGGGGCCCATTCTGGCGGTTGTGGGCATCATCTTCTACATGTTCATCAAGGGCGGGCACAAGCGCATTGTGGGCCAGATCGTGCTGGGCCTGGGCCTGCTCTTCATCGGCATGAACACCATGTCCTCCGCCGTGGAGCCGCTGAAGGATCTTCCGGAGTTCCAGTCGGTGTTTACCGCCTTCTCCAATCCCCTTCTGGGCGTAGCCGTGGGCGCGGCGATCACCGCTCTGCTCCAGAGCTCCTCCGCCTCCATGGGCATACTCCAGGCCATCAGCACCACCGGCGTGGTCTCCTTCAACATCGCCATGCCGCTGATTATGGGCCAGAACATCGGCACCTGCATCACCGCGCTCATCTCGTCGGTGGGCGCTTCCAAAAATGCCAAGCGGACCGCCATGATTCACCTCTTTTTCAACATCATCGGCTCGGTCTTTTTTCTGGTGGTTCTGTACGCGGGCAACGCCCTGTTCCGCTTTCCGTTCTGGGAAAACACCATGGACATGGGCTCTATCGCCAACCTCCACCTGGCGTTCAACATCGCCTGTACTGCCCTGCTTCTTCCCTTCCACCGCCAGCTCGTCAAGCTGGTCAAGGCGGTGGTGCCCGGCGACGCGGAGGAGCGGGAGCTGTCCGTGCTGGACGACCGTTTCCTGTCCTCCCCCTCCCTGGCGCTGGAGCGGGCCCACGATGCGGTGGTGCAGATGAGCGAGTTCGCCCGGGACAACTACCGGCTGGCTGTGGAGCTCATCTGGAAATTTGACGCCAAGAAGCTGGAGCGGCTCAACGAAACCGAGGTGGCGCTGGACAAGCTGGAGGGTCTGCTGGACAACTATCTGGTCAAGCTCACCGACCGGGCGCTGACCGCCGAGGAGAGCACCCGGGTGTCCGAGCTGCTGCACACCCTGTCCGACTTTGAGCGCATCGGCGATTACGCTGTCAACGTCTCGGAGAGCGCGGTCGTCCTCCACGACCGGAACATTACCTTCTCCCCCCAGGCCAGGGCCGAGCTTGAGAGGCTCACCGCGGCGGTGGGAGAGACGCTGGACAAGACGGTAGCCTGCTACCAGAGCCGCCAGCGCACCCTGGCTGTCCAGGTGGAACCGCTGGAGGAGGTTGTGGATCTGATCGCCGCCACCCTGAAAAACCGCCATGTGGAACGTCTCAAGGCCGGTGAGTGCACCATCGAGCTGGGCACCCAGTTCCTGGAGCTGCTGATCAATCTGGAGCGCATGTCCGACCACTGTTCCAACGTGGCTCTGCACATCCTGCGCCAGACCTCCTCGCCCGACGACAAGGTGCGCATCGACTCCCACGCCTATATGCACGAGCTGCATCACGGCGGTTTCAACCAGGAGTTTGACGACCTCTTTCAGGAGTACCGGACAAAATACTTCCAGCCCATTGCCGGGGACCCGGAGCGCGTTTGATAAAAAAGTACCCCCTGCCGCATGCGGCAGGGGGTACTTTTTGCTATTCATAAGCATGGCAAAGTTGGCCATGCGCCGCTTACCGCGGCACAGCCATGCGATTACGGGACGGCCCGCATGCGCAAACACTTCATGCACCTGAGCTTTTGCATTTTTTCGTGGTGCGCCCTGTTGGAGTGTTATACGCCTTCACCGGTCACGTCGCAGAACTCCGGCTCCTCCCCCAGCGCGAACTGGAGGGGGCGGTCTCCCGCCAGCAGGCGTGAGAGCTCCACATAGCGCACCCGGCTGTTCCGGTAGGTGAGCCAGTAGAAGCGCATGGACTCGGCGCAGAGGACGGAGGAATACACCGTGTAGTCATAGGGCACCACGCCCCGGTCGTGGGGGGTGATCTCCCCCGGCCCGGTGAGCTCCACCGCACCCAGAGGAAAGGCGGCGCTGTGGAGCAGGCGGAACAGAAGGGACACCCCCTCCGCTTCGTCCCCGCCCTTGACCGCGTGCTCCCGGAGGAAGGCCAGCCGCACGAAGCGGGAGGGGGACGACCAGTCCCCGGGCAGGCCGGCCGCCCCGCTGCCGGAAAAGCAGGGCTCCAGCCGCTCCCCGCCCCAGGCCAGCTCTCCGTAATCCAGGGGCCGGAGCTGGGGATAGTTCAACAGATTGGTACGGTGCCACGGGTAGCCGGGGCTGTTGGTCATCACCCCAACCGTGTTCCGGTAGATGTGCAGCCCGTCCCGGTCGGACTCCACCACGATGCTCTCCCCGGTGCGGTCGGAAAACATCCAGTGGATGGGCGGCACGGTCCCCAGCATGGGGATGGCCACCAGCGACACCCGCTCCTCCAGTGCGCGGGCCACCTCCTCCACCGAGGCGCAGGTGGCCAGGCACCAGGTCACCAGGAAGGGCGGCTGGAGGGGCAGGGTGCCGGGCCGCGCCTCCGGGGCAAAGTGGGCAAACGTGCGGTAGTAGAGCTGGCCGCCCATCAGTCCCTTCTCGTTGAGGCCCTCATACAGGGCCGGGGTGGAACGCAGCACCAGGGAGCCGATGCCCACCGCAGCGTAGGCCGCCGTACAGCGGGTGGACGGCTCCAGATTGCCCTCCAGCTCGGTACCGCAGGCGTAGAACACCTGTCCCCGTGGTACAAAGGTCACCTTGCTGTCCGCCGCAATGCGGTTGAAATCGAAGTTGCGCCCCCACAGGTGTCCGCCGTCCGCCGTCTCCCACGCCACCGCGCTGCACCCGGCGGACAGGTCGCCCAGCAGCGCCCGCGCCCGGCTCTCGTTAGAATCCATCTGTTACGCCTCCTTCTGGAACCTATGTGCTTATGGTATACGGTCTGTCACTGATTATACACCTTTTTCCCCTTTCCCGCCACCAGCAAAAGGAGCACCCCGGCAGCCAGAAGCAGCCCTTGGACGGCCCAGGCCGCCGCCGGGAGGGAGAAAGCCGGGTCCAGCATCCCCAGAGTCAGGGGATAGGACGTGCACAGGCCGCCGTTCCACAGCCCCAGGGCCTCCGGCAGAGGCAGGGCCGCCAGGGCAAAGGGGAGGAGCATCCACACATAGAGCAGCCAGGGCCGCAGGCGGCCCAGCAGCCAGCCGCTGCCCAGGGCGAACACCAGAGGGGGCGCCAGGATCACCAGGGCGGGCAGGGCCAGGGAGCCCCAGTCCGTCCAGCCGAACAGGCGGTCATAGAGCAGGGCGGCCAGGGCCAGCGCCGCCAGGCAGAGCAGGGCCACCCCCACCAGGGCGGCAGCGCAGCGGGCCAGGGCGTACCGCCGGGGGTCGGCGGGGGTAGCGGCGGTGAGCACCGCCGCCCGCCGCTCCCGGGCCGACGTGAAAAAGGTGAGGAAGAACAGGGCCCCCACCCACACAAGGGGCAGCAGCCGCCCCAGGTAGGCCCCGAAGCTCCAGGGCGAAAAGGGGGCCGTATGGGCCACGCCGGGGAGGGCCACGGCGTAGAACACCTGCCCGGCGTAGAACAGCAGCACCGCCAGCAGGCCGATGAAAAACTTGTTGCACAGCAGCCGCCGGCATTCGCAGCGAAAAATCTTAATCAAGGGTCAAGTCCTCCTCCGTCAGCCCGCAGGCGTCCAAAAATTCCTGGTAGGTCAGATAGGGGTACATGGGGTCCAGCTCCCGGTTGAAGAGGCCGTACAGGATCTCATCCATGGCCGCCTCGCCCCCCACCAGCTCCTCCGCTTTCAAAATCTTCAGCGGCATCTCGCTGTACTGCCGCATGCCGGACAGGGAGTTGGAGATGGCCAGCCGCTCCGCCTCGGGCAGGGCCTCCAGGTACTCCGGGCGGCGGACGTAGAAGTTGAGGTAGTAGTCCTCCACCTCCCCGCGCCACTGGTCCACATAGTGCTCCCTGGCGTAGTCCCCGCCGTAGAGCTCCTTCACAATGCGGTAAGTGGTGTAGCACGTCAGGCCCTCCGCCGACCAGGGGCTGTCGGGGCCGGAGGTGTCGAACATGTTGCCCAGGCCCCACCACTGGTGGACCAGCTCGTGGATCATCACCTCGGCGGCCCCGCCGCCCTTGCCCGCGTCGCCCAGGTTGTGGGCGGTGAAGTCGGCCTCGTCCAGCAGGCTGGCCCCGTCCCCGGCGTAGCCGCCGCCGGCCACCCGGCTCTGGATCAGCTTGAGGCGCTCCCCATCCCCGAAGGCAAGAGAACCGTAGTGCCCGGCGCAGTAGTCCATCACCGCCCGGACGGCCTCCGCCGCGCCGGCGGCCTCCATGACGGCCTGATGCTTGCGGCCGTAGTAGAAGTCGATGGTAAGCCCCCCGGCCTGGATCTCCTCACGAACGTAGTCGCCGGCATAGAGGATGCCGCCGGCACGGTTGGTCTCATAGCGCCAGGTTTTGGTGCCGTCCCCGTGTTCGGCCACCACCTCCGCCTCGCTGGCGCAGAAGGGGATGACCGTCATGGCGGCGGGCAGGGTGATCTCAATTGTGGCGGGATAGCCGTCTTCGCCTGGCATCACGTTCATCAGGCGGGGAGAGAGGGCCGCGTTCTCCAGACAGAGGTATTCGCCGCTGAGCTCCTTGCCGCCCTGCATGGTGGGCAGATCCTCCTGGGGGAAGCCGCCGTACTCCAGGGTCAGCTCCACCTGCTCCTCGGCCGGGATGGCGACCTCCAGCTTGGCCTCGTTGTACTCCTGGTAATCGCTCACCGAGAAGGGGATCTCCACCCCGTTGGCCCGGACGTTGGAGATGGTGTAGCCGGGGGTGACGCCGAGGGCCACCGTCTGCTCCTGCCCCGTGGTATTCTGGAGCTGGTAGGAGGCCGTACCCGCCACCGTGCCCCGCCTTGTGTCCGGCGTGACCCAGGCGGAGCGGCGCAGGCAGGCCACCCCCTCCAGCGGTTCCATCGTCAGGAAGGTCATGGCGCTGAGATCCGGGTTGCTGTGGTCGATGAAGGGCTGAGCGGCACAGCTCCAGCCGCAGCAGAGCAGCAGGGCCGCGGCCAGCAGGGGGCGGTATACCCGCCGGGCCGTGCGGGCCAAAGAGCCCAGGGGGCCCCGGCCGTACCGCCGGATGCACAGGTAGGACAGGGCCCACAGCCCCGCCAGGCCCAGCAGCCAGGTCAGGCGCATGTAGGCGGCGGAGCGGAGGATGCGGAAGTTGGAGAAATCGTCGGACAGGGCCCAGACGCAGGGGTTGAGCCAGCAGAGCTGCCAGTTGTCCCGCCAGATGGTGAGGCTCAGGGCCGCCAGAGCGGCCACCAGCACCAGGGACAGGTCAAAGCGGCGGGTGAACTGCCACGCCGCCCCGGCCAGCAGGATACACAGGGGGAGGGCCAGGCCCATGAGAATGAGGTAGGCCAGCAGATAATCCCCGCCGTCAAAGACGGCGCCCACGGTATGGGCCGTCCAGGGAAGCCAGGCCAGAAGGGTGAGGGCCAGGGTCAGCGCCGCCGTCCCCAGCAGGGCCATCAGCCTTGCCAGGGCAGCGGTCAGAGGGGACACCGCCGCGTCGCAGAGCGCCTCCACCCGGCAGCGGGAGGTACGGGCGCAGTCGCAGAGGGTAAGCAGGGCAAAGAGCAGCCCGCCCAGCACGCCCCCGGCCAGGGCGGGATTGGCCACATAGAGGGACTGCATCGTGTCGGCCGAGGCGGACCGGTACACCGTCAGCCCCGCCAGGGGGGACAGGACGGTGAGGGCGGCGGCCAGCCAGGTGAGCCGGCCCCGCAGCAGCCGCGTCAGCTCCCGCACCGAGAGAATCCAGACGTTCATGCCTCGCCCTCCCCGGAGATGAGATAGAGGTAGGCGTCCTCCAGGGTGGGCTCGGCGGGCCGGACATAGGGGGGCAGCGTCTCCGCCACCGCCCGACAGGCCACGCCCCGGGCGGTGTTCACCCGGGCGGTGATGTGCAGGCCGTCCTCCCGACCCCCCGCCCGCGCCTCAAAGGTGCCCACGTGGCCCTCTGCCGCCCGGATAAGCTCCTCCGGCGTGCCGTCGAAGCGCAGCCGCCCCTGGTGGAGCACCAGCAGGCGGGAGCACACCGACTGCACATCCTCGATGATGTGGGTGGACAGGAGCACCAGCCGGTCCTGGGCCAGCCGGGAAAACAGGTTGCGGAAGTGAATGCGCTCCTCCGGGTCCAGGCCCACTGTGGGCTCGTCAAAGATCAAAAACGCCGGGTCGCCCAGCAGGGCCTGGGCAATGCCCACCCGCTGGCGCTGGCCGCCGGAGAGGGTGCGGATTCTGGCCCGCCGCTTCTCCTCCAGATGGACGGCCCCGATCACCGCCCGAATGCTCTCCCGGCCGCTCCGCAGCCCCTTCAGCGCCCCCATGTAGTCCAGAAACTGCTCCACCGTCAGCTCGTCAAACAGACCGAAGTCCTGAGGCAGATAGCCCAGGCGGGCCTTGTAGGCCCGCTCGCATTTGGTCAGAGGCTCGCCGTCCGCCCGTATGGCGCCGCCGGTGGGCAGCAGGCCCGCCACCAGCAGCTTCATCAGGGTGGATTTGCCCGCGCCGTTGGGGCCCAGCAGGCCGATCAGGCTGGGGCTGTCCAGGGAGGCGCTCACCCCCTGGAGGGCCTTCTTGCCGTTGGGATAGGTCATGTTCAGTTCTTGCAGGGTAATTTGCATGGCTCGGCATCCTTTCTTGTTTGGGTTCGTCCCAAGGATACCGGCCCCCCGTGGAGGAGAGAGGGAGAATTTATGTGTTTTCTGTGGAGAGGCGCGGAAGGAGGGCGGTGAAGCACACCCCGTCGGCGCTGTTCTCGATGCGGCACGTCCCGCCGTGGCGCTCCACGATCATGCGCACCAGATAGAGCCCCAGGCCGCTGCCGCCGGTGGCCCGGCTGCGGGAGGGCTCGGCCCGGTAAAAGGCCTCAAACAGGTGGGGCAGGGCCTCGGCCGGGATGCGGGCCCCGGTGTTTTCCACCGTCAGCACCGCCCAAGCCCCCCGGGCCGCCGCAGTCACCCGGATCTCCGCCCCCTCCGGCGAGTAGAGGGCGGCGTTGGAGAGCAGGTTTTCCACCGCACGGCCCAGCAGGGCGCGCTCCCCCTCCACCAGAAGTCCCGGCTCCAGCGCCTCCACCGCGGTCATCCCCCGCTGCTCCAGCAGCTCGGCGTCCTGGGCCAGCTTCTCCGCCGTCAGGGCGGACAGCTCCACCGCCTCCCGGCGGGAGGCGCCGTCCGACTCCATGCGGGACACGGCCAGCAGCTCCCCCACCAGCGCCTCCATCCGCCCCGCCACCTGGAGGGAGCGGGCCAGATACTTCTCCCGGTCCCGGTACACCCCCACGCCGTCCAGCATACCGCTCAGCTGCCCCTTCAGGATGGTGACGGGGGTCTTCAGCTCGTGGGAGGCGGCGGAGAAGAAGGCCAGCCGCTGGCGCTCCAGCTCCCTGGCCCGCTCCATGTCGCCCCGCAGGGCCGCGTTGGCCTCCTCCAGCTCGGCCAGGGCGGCTGAGAGGCGCTCCGCCATCTCGTCCAGGCTGCGGCCCAGAGCGCCGATCTCGTCCCGCCGGGTCTCGCCGCACTTCCACTGGAAGTCCAGCTCCGCCATCCGCCCCGCGATGGAGCTGATGCGGACGATGGGCCTGGCCAGATAGCGGGAGTACCCTACCGCGCACAGCAGGGAAAAGGCCAACAGGGCCAAGGCCAGGCAGGGCGCCGCCCGGTTGAGGGCCTCCACCGCCTGGTTGGCCAGGCGCATGGGAGGGACAACCAGCAGTTGATAGGTTTCCGCCCGGTCGGCAAAGGTCACCTCCGCGATCAGGGCGTCGCTGAGGGCCGTGGTCACATAGTGCCCGGCCCGTTCCCTCTGTGCCGGGCCGCCATCGGCGCCATAGGTATAGGTGGACACCGAATCAGACTCCTGCACGGCCGTGGTGACGGACACATAGAGGGAGCCCGTGTCCACACTCTCCCCGTCGGGGCTCGCCAGGGATACCGCCGCTCCGCTCTCCCGGACAAATACATCCAGGATGGGCCCGGCGTCGGCCAGCTTAGTTAGGGCCAGCCGGTCGGTGAGCTCGCTCACCTGCACCTGGAGCCGGTCGCCGACCACGGACACATAGGTGATGGGGGTGGCCCAGGCGATCAGTCCGAAGGTGAGTCCCCCCGCCCCCAGCAGCAGCAGCAGGGTGAGCAGGAAGATACGGGCCGTCAGGCTCTCACGGATGTTCCTTCGGCACACGGTAGCCCACCCCCCTCACAGTCTCAATGTAGTCCACCCCCAGCTTTTTGCGGAGGTTCTTGATGTGGCTGTCCACCACCCGCTCGTCCCCGAAAAAGTCGTAGCCCCACAGCTTGGCCAGCAGAATTTCCCGGGTAAACACCCGCCCGGGGCTGGACAGGAGCTCCCGCAGCAGCTCAAACTCCCGGGCGGTGAGCTGCTCCAGCACCCGGCCGTCCAGGCGCACCTCCACCGCGTCGGGGTCCAGGGTCAGCCCCCGGTAGCGCAGGCAGCGTCCGGGCGCGCCGCCCCCCGCCCGCCGCAGCACCGCCGCCAGCTTCCGCAGCAGGATGGGCATGGAGAAGGGCTTGGTGATGTAGTCGTCGATCTCCAGATCAAAGCCCCGGAGCTGCTCGGCCTCTCCGTCCAGGGCGGTGAGCAGGACAATGGGCACCCGGGACTGGCGGCGGATGAGCTCGCACACCCCGAAGCCGTCCAGCTTGGGCAGCATCACGTCCAGCAGGACCAGGTCGAACGCCTCCTGCTGAAAGCGGCTCACCGCCTCAATGCCGTCCCCCGCCGTTGCCGTCTCATAGCCCGCGTCGCCCAGGTAGGCCTCCAGCAGCTCCTGGATGTCCTGCTCGTCCTCCACAATCAAAATGCGTTTCACTGCGAATCACTCCCGAAACGGATGATAGCACATAATTGTGAATTTTATGTGGAGAAGGTCTCCCGTGCAGCCGCCAGAAAATACCGCCGTCCCCCTTTTCTTTTCAGGGGAATGATACGGCCCCTTCCTGCTTTTCAAGCATAGCGCAGAAAGGCCCTGGTTCCGCACGTAAGCAGATGCCCCGCCGGCAGTCCAGGCTGCCGGCGGGGCCCTCTCCCCTATTGTTTGGAAATACTTACGGCCGTTGGCGTGGAGTCCTCCTTGCCCAGCTCTCCGGTATAGGTGACGGATACGCAGTCTCCCTCCTCCAGTGCGCCTGTGTCCACTCCCGCTCCGAATTCAAAGGCCTGGTACTCCCCCTCGTCCGTCAGGAGCACCAAAAAGTCGCCGTTCCGGTTCACAACTCCCTCCACCGTGCCGCCCGCAGCGCCCTCCCTGTCCGTGCCGCAGGCCGTCAGTATGGCCAGCAGGAGCAGCACCGATATCAGTCTCAGGTATCTCTGTCTCATGTTCCTCCGCCTTTCTCATTGGAATTTTTCGGGCAGCGTCTGTCCCGCCATAGCATAGCAGGCCGCGATCCGCTCCCAGTCCAGCCCCGTTTCATTCCCGTCCAGGAAACCCGTCAGGCCCCGGAGCATGGTGTCCTGTACCTCGGCGGACGCGCCGGCCAGGTGTTCCTCCAGGAAAGCAAGGATAGGCTCCACCTCCACAGTAGTTTGAAGAAGCTCATTGTACCCGTCCAGCAGAACCGCACTCTGGTAAGCCTCCTCCGTCTCATAGCAGACCGGCACGTTGTTGCCGGTGCGCCGCTCCACGATCAGGCCCGCCGCCCCCCGGTCACCGGCGGCCCGCTCGGCCTTCTCCCGGGTGTCATACTGGCCCAGCTCCACAAAAAGCCGACCTGCGTCGTCCCGCAGCAGGCGCGCCCCCTCCTCCGGCGCGGCCATGGCCCTGAGGGCCTCCGGGCTGTCCGCCGACAGGGTGCGCAGCGAGTAGATGGTGTCCAGCCGGTTCTCTGCGGGAGTCAGGCGGATCACAATACTGCCCGGCTCCTGGTACTCCTGGAGCTGCACATCTGCGTCGCTCTCCAGCTCCAGTTGGACCACGGCGGCGCGGTCCACCCACCCCTCGGCGGTGTAAACAGACTTGATGTACTGGCTGGTGTCCTGGGCGCGGGAGAGCTCCGACAGGATCTCCACCCGCTCCGTCCCGGGCAGGGTTAGCGTGACCGTCTTGGGAAAAGAGGCGAATTCGGCGTGGTAGCGCCCGGCGCTGGACTGCTCGTAGCGGAGGGTCAGCCACTCCGTATCACCCTCCCGCTCCATGGTCAGGGCCGCCCGGCCGCCTGCGGCAGTCTGTCCGCCGTCCACGCTGGGCGCATTGACCCGGAACACCTGCACCAGTCTGCCCAGAATCGGCAGCTCCTCCATGGCGGCCGCGAAGGCCGGCGAGGCGTTCACCCCTCCGGCAAACAGGCCCAGCACCAGTGCCAGGCACAAGGCCGACCGGACGGCCCCCCGCCGCACCCGCGCCCGCCGGGCCACCGTGTGCCGCCCACGCTCCAGGCCGGTGCGAATGGCGGCATCCAGCCCCTGCGGCAGGTTTCCTTCGGATGTCTGTATCATATCTGTGTCGTCCTTTCCTTCAATTGATTCATCCCCCGGTAGTAATCGGATTTCACGGTACTCTCCGGCTTGCGGAGCACCTGGGCGATCTCCCGGAAGGTCATATCCTCGTAAAATTTCAGGAGAATGACGGTTCGGCTTCGGTCATCCAGCCGCCCCAGCTCCTCCCTCAGCCAGAGGGAGTCTGCCCACCGCTCCTCACCGTCCTCAGCCGGGAGCGCGTCCCACGCCTCCTGCACAGCCCCCTGCGGCGGCCGCCGGCGGAGGAAGGACAGCGCCGTATTGGTCAGTATTCGGTAAAACCAGGGGTAAAAGCGTTCGGGGTCCCGAAGCCTCCACTTGGCGGTGTACGCCTTGCAGACGGCCTCCTGAACCACCTCCAGGGCGTCGTCCTCATTTCGTGTATACCCAAAGGCCACCCGGTAAAAGGATGCCTTTTTCTGCTCAATCCGTTCCACAAATTCCGAGTCGGAGATGGAAGGGTGCGAGAATTGCAGCTGCACGTGTTTTGCTCACTCCTTTCTGCCTAATAAGACGCGGAAACCCAGCCCTTAGTCGGCCCCACAGGAAATTTTCTCTAAAATTTTATCGTCCCTGGCCCCTCTATGTAAGGAGCCTGCCCCCTGTTTGAAAAGGGGGCAGGCTCTGTTTGATCACCGGACTATTGGGATGCTTCGTCCAGGAACTGGCCTAACTGCGTCACAGGCTCCTGACTGACCTTACGGATGGATATTGGGGTAGCGTGGAGACATCGTTCCCCCGGATGGATGATACGCCAGAACTTCATGTTGAAAACCGGCCGCCTGTTATAAAATTTGAGAAACAAAAACGGGAGGCCAGCCCCTGCGGGCCGGTCCCCCGTTCTGTTCTGCTCAGTATCCCTCGGCGTGCTCGCCCTTCACCAGCTTGACGATCCGGGACGTACCCAGGCGGTCCGCGCCCAGGGCCATGAAGTCCTCGGCGTCCTGGAGGCTGGAGATGCCGCCCGCGGCCTTGATCTTCACGCCGGGGCCGATGTGGGCCTTGAACAGGGCCACGTCCTCCCGGGTGGCGCCGCCGGTGGAGAAGCCGGTGGAGGTCTTGATGTAGTCCGCGCCGGACTCGGTCACCAGCTCGCACAGCTTGATCTTCTCCGCCTCAGTGAGCAGGCAGGTTTCCACGATCACCTTGAGGATGCGGCCCTGGCAGGAGGCCTTGATGGCCTTGATCTCGGCCAGCACCTCATCCCACCGCTGATCCTTCACCCAGCCGATGTTGATCACCATGTCGATCTCGTCGGCGCCGTTGCGGATGGCGTCCTCGGTCTCAAAGACCTTGACGGCGGTGGTAGAGTAGCCGTTGGGGAAGCCGATGACGGTGCAGATCTTCAGCTCGTTGCCCACGTAGTCCGCTGCCTGCTTCACAAAGGAGGCGGGAATGCACACGGAGGCGCAGCCGTACTTCAGCCCGTCGTCGCAGACCTCCTTGATCTGGGCCCAGGTAGACTCCTGTTTGAGCAGAGTGTGGTCGCAGTGGGCCAGGATGTTCTTCACGTCCATTAGATTACTCCCTTTCTACGCGTCGTGCAGTTATTTTACCTCCACCAGCTCGTAGGAGCGGGTGCCGATGCCGATTTTCTCACAGTGGGCCAGGCACACCCGCCAGTCGGTGTCCGGCATGCTGTTGATGAAGTGGTCGTGCTTGTCGCAGAAGCCCTCCCTGTGCATCTGCTCGTCCAGGTGGGAGCCGGGGATGGGGGGCTGTTTCCCGCAGGCGTCGGCGCAGGCCTGGTCCAGAGCCACCGGGTCAAAGGAGGCGAACATGCCCACGTCGGGCACGATGGGCAGGTCGTTCTCCCCGTGACAGTCGCAGTAGGGGGACACGTCGATGACCAGGCTGATGTGGAACTGGGGACGGCCGTCCACCACCGCCTTGGCGTACTCCGCCATGCGGCAGCCCAGCTCCTCCATGGCCGCGTCGTTGCCGGGGCGGATGGCGTCGGTGTTGCACACCGCAATACAGCGGCCGCAGCCCACGCACTTGTCCCAGTCGATGGACGCCTTGCGGTCCTCCCCAAAGGTGATGGCGCCGTGGGCGCACTGGGTGGCGCACCGGCGGCAGCCCACACAGCGGCGGGGCGCCACCATCGGCTTGCCCTGGGCGTGCTGCTCCATCTTGCCCCGGCGGGAACCGCAGCCCATACCCAAGTTCTTGATGGCGCCGCCGAAGCCGGTCTGCTCATGCCCCTTGAAGTGGGACAGGGAGATGATCACATCGGCCTCCATGATGGCCTTTCCGATCTTGGCGGTCTGGATGTACTCCGCCCCCTCCACGGGCACCTCCACGTCGTCGTTGCCCCGCAAGCCGTCACCGATGATCACCTGGCAGCCGGTAGACAGCGGGGAGAAGCCGTTCTCATAGGCTGCGTCCAGGTGCTCCAGGGCGTTTTTCCGGCGGCCGGGATAGAGGGTGTTGCAGTCGGTGAGGAAGGGGACGCCCCCCAGGCTCTTCACCACATCGGCCACCACCTTGGCGTAATTGGGCCGCAGGAATGCCAGGTTTCCCGGCTCACCGAAATGCATCTTGATGGCCACCAGCTTACGCTCAAAGTTGATCTCCCCGATGCCCGCCGTGCGCATCAGCTTCTCCAGCTTGTTCAGCAGGCTGACCCCCGGCCTGCACCGGAGGTCCGTCATGTAAACCTTGGACCGCTCTCCCATATTTCTGTGTGCCTCCCATTTTGGTTCAAATTGTTAAGTGGTTCTTATTTTATACTCCTTTGCCCGTTCTCGCAAGGGGTTTGCGCTGAAACATAAGCAAAAAGGCCGCCAAAAGGAGCACGCAGGCCCCCAACACCGCCCTCTGCCCCCACCGGCCGCTGCACCAGGCCCCCAGTGCCGCTCCGACGATGAAAAACACGATAATGCCGTAGTACTGGGCCGCCCGGTGTCCGTGGTCCCGCTCGCCGGTCTTCCCCCATAGGTACAGCCGCTCCGTGCCGCTGCGCAGGTTTCCGGTGCACATAGTGGTGGCAAAGGCGTTGCCGTTGACCTTGCGGAAGCTCTCCACCTGGACCGCGCAGACAAAGGCCACCAGCACATTGGCCGCGTTGTCCAGCGCCGCGGGCAGGAAGGCCACCGCCGCCAGCAGGAGCAACTCCGCCGCCACGGTGATCTGCCGCCAGTGGAGGGCCTGGGCCCCCCGGAACCGTCCGCGGATCAGCTCTGCCGCCAGTACCCCCGCGGCAAAGGCCAGAATGGGTACCAGATAGTGGCCTGCGCCGCCCCAGTCCCCCTCCATCAGCCGTACCCCCAGCAGCACGATATTTCCGGTCTGGGCGTTGGCGAACACTCCACCCCGGATAAGGTAGGTATACGCATCCAGAAAGCCTCCGGTCAGGGCCAGCACCGCCCCCAGCCGAAAGCTCTCCGACATCTGCCTGTGTGTCGTCTGTTCCACGCGCTGTCCCCCTCTCAGGACCAAAGGTCCGCTACCAGCTTGTCGAAAAGGTGTTTCGACAAGCTGGCGGGCTTTCTAAAATTAACATAAAATAATAAAAAGTCGTTTGATCCAACGCGAAAGGGAACCCTGACGGTTCCCTTTCACACTATCTTTCCCCTCCAAATCCTTCGGCAGGAGGGTTTATCGGCAGTCTTAGGGGCGGGCCTTTGGCCCGTCCCCCTGTGTCCGGCTCAGAACGGCAGGCCGAGCCCTCCGGTGAGCTGCTGCATGGTGGAGGCGGAGTCGCTCTCTGCCGCCCGCAAAGCCTCGTTCACCGCAGCCACGATCATGTCCTGAAGCATCTCCACATCCTCCGGATCCACCGCCTCGGGGTCAATGACGACCTCCTTCAGCTCCCGCTTGCCGGTCACTGTGGCGGAGACCACGCCGCCGCCCGCGGCGGCCGTGTAGGTCTTGGTCTCCAGCTCCTGCTGCATTTTCATCATGTCCTGCTGCATCTTCTGAACCTGCTTCATCATGTTCATATTCATGCCGCCGCCAAAGCCGCCCATTCCGCGGCTGTTGAATCCCTTTGCCATCGGTCGCAACTCCTTTTATTCCTGAATGATGATGTTGTCAAACTGCCGGCTGAACGCCAGCAGATCGTCCAGTTTGTCGTGCTCCGCCGCCTGGGCGGGTGCCGCTGCGGCCGGGGCAGCGGGCGCCTTCCCCACCTTGACCGCGCAGCGCGCCGGGACGCCGGTCTGAGCCGAGGCCAGCCGCCCCAGCTCCTCCAGAATGGAGGCTCCGCCCACCATGCTCTTGGTAAACTCGTCCTTCACCCACAGCGTGAGCACCCCGTCCTCCAGCCGCCCCTGCACCATGGCCGGGTTGCTCAGGAAGGGGTAGACCGCAGGAAATTTTCCCCGCACCGCCGCCACCAGGCCGGGCCAGAGGTCGGCCGCGGCGCTCCGGCCGGCTTCTCCGCCGGTGGGCGCCTCTCCGGCCACCAGGCGGTCCTCAGGAGCTGTAGACGGCTCCGGCGTCTCGTCTACGTCTACCCGCTCCCCCGGCTCATCAGGCAGTGGGGGCCGCTCCTCCTCCCACGGGGGGCGCTCTGCCGGGGCTGACTCCACCCTTGGGGCGGACGGCTCCCGCTTCGCCGGTGCGGACTGCTTCATGGGCTGCCCCGGTACCGCGCAGGCCGCCGGAATCCCCCCCGCCAGCAGCTCCTCCACCCGGGCCAGCCGGGCATTCAGCGCCGCGGTGCTCTCGTCCAGGCCCGGGTCGCAAAGGCGGATGAGGCACAGCTCCGTGTCCGTCCGGCGGTTGCCGCTGCGGGACAGATCTGCGATGGTGGTCTGAAGCAGGCCCAGCATCTGTACCAGCCGGGCCGTCTGGAACTGGTTGGACAGGCGGCGCATCGTATTTTCGTCATAGCCGCCGGTGAGCAGGGCCGCGCCCCCCTGGGGGGCCGTCTTTCGGATGAGCAGATCCCGGGTCAGGGCGGACAGCTCGCCCAGCAGAGAGCCCACGTCCTTCCCCGCGCCGTACAGCCGGGCCAGGGTCTCCAGGGCCCCGGCGGTGTCTCCCCCGCCGAGCTGCTCCATGAGCCGCGCCGTCTCCAGGTTGCCCGCCAGCCCCAGGGCGTCCAGCACCTCCTGCTCCCCGATGGGGCCGGATGGACCGGCGCACTGATCCAGCAGGGACAGGGCGTCCCGCAGGCCGCCGTCGGCCAGCCTGGCCAGCAGGCTGGCCCCCTCCCCCCGCAGCTCAATGCCCTCCTCCCGGGCCACATAGGCCAGCCGGGCAGCGATGTCGCCGGGGAGAATCCGCTTGAAGGAGAACTGCTGGCACCGGGACTTGATGGTGGCCGGCACCTTGTGCAGCTCCGTGGTGGCCAAAATGAACATGAGGTGCTCCGGCGGCTCCTCCAAAATCTTCAGCAGCGCGTTGAAGGCCGCAGTGGAGAGCATGTGCACCTCATCCACAATATACACCCGCTTGCGCACTGCCGCCGGGGTGTATACCGCCTCGTCCCGCAGGGCGCGCACCTGGTCCACGCCGTTATTGGAGGCGGCGTCCAGCTCCAGCACATCCAGGATGGAGCCGCTCTCAATGCCCAGGCAGGACGGACACTGGTTGCAGGGATTGCCGTCCACCGGGTGTTCACAGTTCACCGCCCGGGCCAGGATCTTGGCGCAGGTGGTCTTTCCCGTTCCCCGGGTGCCGGTAAACAGGTAGGCGTGGCTCAGCCGGCCGGTGGCCACCTGGCGCTTGAGCGTGTCGGTGATATGGGACTGGCCCACCACATCGTCAAAGGTGCGGGGCCGCCATTTGCGGTACAGGGCCTGATACAAGGGCGGTCACCTCAAATCAAATCAAAAAGGAGAGGGGCGGAGGATGCGGAAAGCCGCGTCGCTTCGCCCCTCTCCCGCCGCGTCCGGCGCGTGGCAAGACCGCACACCGGCCTTTGGAGACTGCGCTATACCCGTTACCCAGGCAGCCGGCTCAGGAGCGGGACCCCCGCGGCACAGGTCGCGGTCCGCTTAGTGCTGCTCGGTTCCCCGCCTGACACGGTTCACGGTGCGGCCTTGCGCGGGACCGATCCATCATCGCTGCTTACCTGGGGCAGACAGCACAACGCAGTTCCGGGGGCCGGGATTCATCCCTGCTGTAGCGGGTTGCAGGTACAGGGCACCGCTAACTCCCCGACTAGTGCGGCCTTGCCGCGGGCCGGACGCCTCTGCGCCGTCCGTCGGAAGGCTGTGTTTGATATCATACATCATTTCCCGCCATTTATCAATATCACTTTTCACTTTTTTCAAAAAAGGTCTTTACAACCGGATAAATTATGCTATAATATCTGAGTGTCCACGACAAGAATCTTTCATTTTGCTGAGAGCACTCTGTATGGGCCTATAGCTCAGCTGGGAGCGCAAAGGGTTCGGTTTTCTGCCACACTTGTAATTTCATATTGCTTTATTCTTCTGTTCCGCTTTTGGAACTGTTGATTTGGGCCTATAGCTCAGCTGGGAGAGCGTACGGTTCGCATCCGTAAGGTCGTCGGTTCGATCCCGATTAGGTCCACCACACTCGGGAGGTCTCGTTTTGAGATCTCCCGAGTTTTTTCATGCTTTCAGGATGCGCGATAGTACACACTCTTGTCCCCTTCCGGATGCAAGAAGTCGAAGAACTGTGTGACACTGATTTTGAATTCCACTTCGATTTCAAAGTTCCTCCCGATATTCACCCGCTCAATGAGCTGCCGCAGGATCATCTTCTTTCCCTCGATACTACTCCCCGCATACAGGTCGGCCCAGGACATAATCTTGTCATACTCCTTTTGGACGGCAACGGCAGAGTCCTTCAGATCAGCCGCTTTTTCTTTGGCCTGTTCCAATTCCTGTGCCAACGCCGCCAGTTTGCTTCGGGTGTCCTCTATCATCTCGCCGAGGATGTCTGCCCCAAAACTGCCAGTCCCATTGATGGTCTTGATGATCTCTTTCTTGTAGCTCTCCAGCTCCCGTTCTGCGGAGGCATGGAGTTTCTCCAGATTCGCCACCGAACTGTTTGCCAGTTGGAGTTCTTTTTCCCGCTGCTTTTGAATGAGCTGGCTCCTGGGTGCAGTCTTCATCCGCTCAAAGAGTTGGATGACGATCTGATCAATAATGCCGTCCAGTTTCTCGCCGGAGTATCCGGTCTGACCGTCACAGTCCTGAGGATGGCGGATCTTGTAGTGGCAGGCATATCGGATATGAGTTTCCCGTTTGGGCTCACCCTTGGCGCGTCTGCCGCTGCTGGTGGTCAGCACCAGCTTGGAACCGCAGTGGGCGCAGTAGACCATCCCGGAGAGCAGCGCCTTCCCCTTGGAGTTAAAGGGCACCTCATTGTGGTGCATTGTCCTGGCCTCCATCAGCTCCTGTGCCCGCTCATACAGATCCAGTGGAACGATTTGCAGCTCCGGGAAGATTTCAGAGCGTGTTTCCCCACTGCGCAGGATGCCTACATACATGATGTTCTTCAGCATTTTGATGATGGTGGTATTGGCGAAGTTGGTTCCCTTTCGATTGAGATAGCCGTTGTGATACAACCACCGTGACAACCGCTGTGCGCCGAACCCCTCATAGACATATTTTTCAAAGATGATGCGCACCACCGCAGCTTCATCCGGGTCAATCAGAATCTCGTTGACTTCGTGATTCTTTTTATTGAAGCGCCCCTGCTTTTCCAGGCGGTATCCATAGGGGACGATCCCGCCTCGGAACCTCCCCTCCTGCACGATTTGCGAAAGGCGTGTCTTTGTTCGTGCGGAGGTTTTGAGGCTCTCGCCGGAGGCCTGCCAGTAACGGATGTAGTTCAGCAGTTTGTCGATATGATCATCCATCTTCTGCTGCCCTTCCATTGCGCTCCACACTTCGATTCCGTTTCGGATGAACCACTCTACTACGAAGGGCGTCTCATCGTCCCGCCGTCCCAGGCGGTCGAACATGAACACCAGCAGGATGTCAAACTTCCGTTCCTCGGCGTCCTGGCGGATCTCCTGAATGGCGTCACGGTCAGCGGCAGCCACCTTGAAACCGGAGACGCCCTTTTCCGCAAACTCTTTGACGATCGTCCATCCCTGGCTCTCCGCAAATTCACGGCAGTATTGTTTCTGCATCGGGATATCATCTTTTTCTACCTGTCCTTTGGTAGAGACTCGATAGAGGCAGTATACTCGCTTGTTTTTTTCCATGATTGCACCTTGTCCTTTCTGGTATAGGACTGCGGTGCATATGGTTTGCTCAGATTAAATTGTCAAGGTTCATATGCACACACAGTATCCCACACCACTGGTAAAAAGTCTACTGAATCAAGCAGGCTTGTTCAGGTTTTCAAAGTCCTGTGCCATCAACAGCGTCTGCTCAATTGCAGACACTGTGTCAGGCTTTGTGATGGTGTTTTTGAAGCGGAGAGCAACAATCAGTCCGTCCACTTCCATCGTGATATATTCTGTCGGCTCAGAGTATCGGGGATGCTCCCGATCATACATTGCCTGCTGATAACTCATGTGATCATCCTCCTTTACATAGTCTGCTGCCAAGTCGGTTCTTCTTCGTGATCGTCCTCGGCGTGGCCTTGGGCGATTTTCTTTTGTCGTTCTTTCCGGAGGGCCTTGCTGTCTGCGTGGTAGTGCGTGGTGGTGGCGTCCCTCACGGGAGCATTGTCTTGGCCGCGCTCCAGAGCGTGTCCAAACTGGACCACGCCACCCACAGCACTAACCCAGTCAGCGCCAGGGCCGCCAGTCCCAACAGCAGACTGGTCCATGGAATGTCCGGCAGACTCGGTCTGGGCAGTCTGATGCTGGGCAGAGAAAAACGCTTCTCGTTCCGCTTCCCAGCCTGTTCGCTCATCTTCTCCAGATGCTTCACCGCTTTCAGCAGCTCGTCCATCTGCGTCCGGGTCGGGAGCTGCGCCAGCAGTTCGCTGACTTTCTTGAGATAGCCAGTCTGTCTCTCGGTGTGGTCCCCCAGTGCATAGAGGCTGCTCAGCAGTTCCTCCCACTCCGCTTTCGTAGGATGCACTTCGGGAGGCGGTGTCAGCTCCTGCGCCGGAGGCTGCGGTGTGGTCTGTACCATCTGCGCGGGACGATTCTTTTCCAACAGCTCGTCCATAGATAATTTCTTCTCTGATCCTGAATTCATATTCCATATTCTCCTTCAGATATTTCTCCCCGAACAGCAGGCGGTCACGGCACTGCCAGCCGCTGGGTGTGGTGTAGGTGATGTTCCGCCGGGCCGCTTCCCAGCGCACCTTGTAGCCCTCGCTCTCCATCAGTGCAATGAACTCCTCACGGCTGGAGGCGTGGCGCATACAGTCGTTGATGATATTCATGAGCTGCAGTTTTTTGCTCTGGCCATGGGCGGCCGTGTGATACTCGCCGATGGACATCGTCTTGGCCTTCTCTTTCCTGTTCGTGGGGTTGAACACAGGGAGAGAAAACTCCATGCAGACCTGATCGTTGCGCTGCCGCAGTTCCTGGAGCTGCTCCTTTGCGATGTGCAGCTTTTTTCCTGTATCGAAGTTAACGGAGTTGATGAGGAAGTGGGAATGGATGTGTTCCCGGTCTGTGTGGGTGCAGACCAGAACTTCATACCCCTCATAGTACTCAGCCAGCTTCAGCGCCGCCGCATGAGCGGTGACCGGGTCGACCGCCTCGCCTTTTGGGAAGCTCTGCACCATGTGGTAGAACAGCACGCCGTCGGTTTTGTGATGCAGCCGCTTGGTGGTCATGAAGTCCGCGTAGACAGATTCCGGCTGGCAGTTGATGCCTGTGACCAACTGTTGCCCGTCACACTCGGTTTTCTTGTTCTGCATGGTGTACCGCATCACGGCTCCCATGCATCCAGTAGTCTGTCCTCGCTTGTAGTTAGTGAAGCTGATAATGGCCATCCTCACCACCGCTTTCGTTCCAGGATCAATCGGACGGCTGCGCAGAGTTCAGAGAATGCCTGGCGTACGCTGTCCAGATTGACTACCGTGACGCGTCCCATGTGCGCCAGGGTGACGAGTTGATTCAGATTTCTGCCGATTGACTTCAGCTCCTTGAGCACTTCTTTTAGTCCATCGACGACCACAACCTGCTTTCCCAGACAGCAGGCTGTCACATAATCGCTCATGGACATCCCGGAGCGTTTCGCCAATTCCTTGATGGCCTCCCGGTCTTTGGATGCCATCCGGGTGCTGAATTTGATATCTTTTTTCATGTGGTTTTCTCCAGTCTTTCGTAAAAATGGGGTGTGGGGCAGCGCCCCGCAAACAAGCGGAAGGCGGGCGGCGGCTGTGCCGGTGACCAGACAAACGCGATGCTGGCCACCTCCAGGGAGGTGATTTTTCCTCTGCCGTCCCCTCTCCGCAAAAACGGGCCACAAACGGGCTTTTGTTCCGCTGCGAGTGTTTACTCCACCTCGGCAGAAAAAACCCGTAAATCGCCGCACAGCGCCCCGACAGGGTCGATAGGGACGATTTCTCCGGCACGCTCCAAATCGTCACTTTCGGCACGGCGCAGCTCAATCACTCGCTTTCCGTTGCTTCGGCGGATCACTGCAGCAATTCCGTTCTTCCTTAGGGCCTCAACGCTTTGCAGGATCATCCTTGAAATCTTTTTGGGCGTTACCCCTTCAGACTTATCAGGGTCGATCTTTTCGGAGAGTTCCGTGGGAGTGCCGATAAATATTGTTCTGGTGCTCATAAATGCAGAGAGGAGAACGACGATCCGATCCTCACGCAGCACGGGTTCTTCTCTGCTATCCGAAACCAGCTCCCACACATTTTCATCGTTGCGCTCCAGTATCAGCTCCCGGTATTCAATGTCGCGGCCGGTGCAGGAGAGTTTTGCCCTGCCGCTGCCCCGCTTTTCTTCCACCAGTGTGAAGCTGGAATCCACTGCGCCGCTGATGGCAGTGGTCCCGGAGATCCGGTGGAACACATCTTCCGCCTTTTCTTTCCGCAGATGGTGGATGAGCAGGATGGCAATGCCGTGCTTGTCCGCCAGCCGCTTGAGCACAGACAGATCTTTGTAGTCGTTGGCGTAGGTGGCGTCGTGAACTGGGCGGACCATCTGCAGGGTGTCAATGATGACCAGTACGGTGTCTGGGTGAGCGGCAAGGAATGTGTCCACCTGTTCCTCCAACCCTTGACCGATGAGGGCGCACTCCGTGCAGAAGTGGACGCTGTCTGGTGCGTCCTCTGTGATCTCAAACAGCCGGTTCTGGATGCGGAGGACAGAATCCTCCAGGCAGAGATAGAGGGTGGTACCCTGCTTGGTGGTCATGTTCCAGACAGGTTCTCCCTTAGCCACCGTCACCGCCAGCCACAAAGCCAGCCAGGACTTACCCACTTTCGGGGAGCCTGCCAGGATGTGCAGACCCTGAGAGATCAGGGTATCCACCACAAAATTGGGCGGTTCCAGCGGACGATCCATCAAGGTTCTGCCGTTAACTGTGATCAGGGGATGGTTCATTTTGTTGTTCATGTTTGGTACCTCCATTTCAAGAATTTGAATACAAAAAGCTCCCACCTCAAAAGAAGTGGGAGTAGTATTCATTTTGATTTTGAAATGGTTTATGGTAGAATGGAGCAAACGGAGGTGAGCCAATGGCGACCTATCAGATCTACGAACTCTCTGCCCGGGCGGTGATGAGCTATGCCGTGGAGCAAGACGGCGTTTACACCTTTGCTCTGAACCGCAGTGCTACCGAGCACTGCAGGGTACCGGGTGCCAAGCACGAGCAGGACAGCTGCGCCATGTTCCACCAGCTGATGTACCAACTTCACGGGAAGGGCTGGCGGGAGCGTGGCGAGGAGAAAGTCACAGCGATTTCCGATGTGCTGTTCTATATGGACTTCGCCGGGATCTTTGACCGGCGTGGAACCGGGAAGATGCAGAAGGTTCGCCGGGAGAAGGCCAGAGACATGTTCCGTCCTGAGGGGATCACTCTGGACTTCGGCAGCGGTTCCTGCCGCTATGTGGCCTTTGAGCGCTCCGCCAGTATGAGCCGCCAGTCCCGCCTCTCCTTCATCCGGGCGGATCTGTATGAGCCCATGCGCCATCGGATCATGCTGAACATGGAGCTGGACCGATGCCAGCTCAGCAAACTCTACGCCTACAACGGTCTCATGTTCTCCAGCGGAACCCGGGTGGACGGCATTCGCATTGACAAACTTCACCGGGTCATCGTCATCGACAATCCAACCAGGAGCGTGAAACGAGCACCAGTCATCACCCTGCGGGAAGGCAGAGAGCCGGGAACCTTCTACTGGGCAGATACACTGGAAGATCTGGACATCACCTGTTTTGACGGCGTGGGCCTTATCTCCAAAGAGTACGCCCAGGTAGTGGACAAGGCTTGTTGCGGCAGCCACACCCACACCTCCTTCCAGATCCGGATGCCCTACATCAAGGGAATGCTCCATCAAGTGGATTTCAAGGACTTTTTGAAGCGCAGCGGCACCCAGAGCATCGTGGACATCTGGGGCAAGGCGCACCCCGTCCGCAGTGTAGACATCATCCTCACCCGCAGTCAGTTCAAGGCCTACGACTGGCTGCGGGAGAACGGTATGACCTGGGAGGACTACTGGGACGCCTTTCGGGACTACAACCACGCCCTGTACATCACGAACCTGAGCAAGACGGAGCCGGAGGAGCTGGTGGAACTCAACTACCAATTCCTCTCCACCCTCTCCATCCAGCCGGAAGAGTTCCGCCCCGCCGACCTGCCGGAGGGCTGGAACCACAGTCCGGAGGATGATCCCCGGCAATGGCTGACCAAGGCCACCGAGACGGCCTACTATAACTTTCGTGCCAATGAAGCATATCAGCAGGAATACTTTCGCCGGGGCCTGAGCCAGCCAAGAGGAAGCCGGGCAAACATCATGGCCCGGATGCTGGAGAAGAATCCGAAGTTTATTCGGGAATCTATCTATGCGGAACAGCTGGATGGGCAGGCCCGGAAGATCCTCCGAGGCTACGCCGTTGGGCGGTTGCTGGTGCCAGGGGACAACCGTTTTCTCTCCGGTGACCTGCTGGAACTGCTGCGGCAGTTGATCGCGCCCCGTGTGTTCCAGCTGCCCGGTGAGCGGGACTTCTGCAATCAGGTGATGGGAGATTTCTTTGCGGAGGACAGCTTCTTTGCTCCCGGTGCGGCCTATGACCATGAGGACAGCTGCACCCTTCTCCGCAACCCCCACATTGCCCGGAACGAGGAATTGCAGCTGTCGGTGTATCCAGAGGGAGACGAACTGCGCCAGCATTACCTGGGCCACCTCACCGATGTGGTCATGGTGTCTGCAGACAGTCTGGCGGCGGAGCGGCTGGGCGGAGCCGACTACGACGGCGACCTCATCAAGACCATTGCTGATCCCATTCTGAACCGATGTGTGAAGCGGAACTATGATTACGATGTCCACCAGCAGCTTTCCAACAACGCCAATCTGCCCCTGCTGAAAATTCCATCCTTGTCCGCACCTAAGTCCGACGCCAATGACTGGCAGGCCCGGTTTCAGACGGTGGAGAACACCTTTGCCGCCCGCATCGGACAGATCTGCAACGCCGCCCTGGATCGCAGCGTCATCGCCTACAACGACCACGCCGACCCGGAGGAGCGCAAGCGGTGCCGCCGGGACTTGGAGGCCCTGGCCATCTACAGCGGACTGGAGATCGACGCAGCCAAGACCGGTGTGCGGCCCAATCTGGATGAATTTCTGGGCGGACGGAAGGTAAAGCGCACTCCTTTCCTCCAGTACAAATACTTGGTGGAGCGTGCGGAGGAGCGCCGCCGCGCCTGGTACGAGCCTACTCACCGAGAGCGGTTGGAGGCTTTCTTTGCTGGGATCGACTGGAACCAGGTGGATTCCCCGGTGGAGCGATTGCCCTGGCTGGCCCGCCAGCTGGAGCGCAACACGCCGAAAGTTCAGGAGAAACCGGCGAAGGACAGTGAGTTGTTTATCTTTGCCCAGGAACGAAGCTGGAAGAAACATCTGGACCAAAACATTCTTTCTTCTGTCTCTGCCTTGCTGTGGGACTACGAGCACTGTCTCTCCCGCATCCGGGCCTGCCGTGCCCCCGCCAGGGGCCAGCAGCGGAAAACGGACATTGACCGTATCCTCTACGCCAGGGGACAAGAGGAGGTTTATGACAGCGACGAGCTGTATGCCTTCTTCCAGCAGCTTTCATCGGAGCGTATTTCTACTTTGAGAAAGGCGATCGTAGAACAGCAGTGGCACCTGATGGCAGAAGGGCAGAGAGAAACATTTCTGCGGGAGCATCTGCCGGAGGCGGCGTGCTACTACGATCTGCTGACCGATTTCCGCCACGGCGGATTCCGTATGTTGGGTGATCTGGTCTGCGACATCGACGATCTGGAGTCTGCCCGGGAGCGGAAGCAGCTCCGCCGCCCGGCAGATTCCCCGGCCTTCCAGAAGATGATGGAGACCTATCTGGCTGCCCCCTTCAGCGGCAATGAGCGGGCCGTGGTGTCCAAGGTCTGCCGCAAGCTGCTGAATAAGATCGTCCGTCCCAGCCTGGCAGTGCCCTATGTGGTGGCTCTGGGTAAACGGAACCTGCTGTGGGACCTGCTGCCGGACCACATTGAGGAACATGTGCTGGAGGTGGATCATGCTGAATGAGCGGAAGGAATTTCAGGACTATACCGGTGCGGTAAACTACACCGCCCGGAACAAGCAGGACACCACCTACCTGGGCCGGTTCACATTCGACACCATCCTGGATTTCGAGGGACTCAATCGGGTGCTGACCATTCTGGCAAGAGGGTTTCTGTTTCATAATGAGGATGGCAGCTCCGCTGAAGCGCCCCGGGAACGCATCGGCTATGCGAAGCGGGGCTTATGCGCCTGGTGCAGTGTGCCGGACAGCAAAAAAGCCACGCCCCGGGAGGCGTGGCAGTTCGGCAGTGATTTTGGAAAACTCCATGGGGAGTTTCCCAGCCTTGTGGAGAAAAACGGCAGCGGATGGTTTCATAGGCATGTGCATCGGGTGGCGGCCTTTGTGCGGGAAAACCCGGAGAGGGTGTCCAGCAGTGCCCGGAAGAAGTGCGCAGCCATTGAGAAGGGCTTCGACCAAGCCTGGAGGGACAAGGTGATCCAGATGCAGATCCCCCTGTTTGCCCCCACAACCAAGGGGCAGTGGGGCCTGCGGTTTGACAGCTGTCTGGCCCAGGCTTTGGAGCTTGGGCCGCTCCGGGATAAGGAGCAGTCGCTGCCGCCTGAGTTAGTGGAACAACTCCACACGCTCACGCCCAAGGGCGTTCCTCTGGATATGGTCACAACGCTGGCGGCCTACTACCTTGCCAACAAGCCGGAGGACTCCGACTGGGTAGTGCTGCCGGTGGCCAACTTTGACGCGTACTTCGGCACCACCAGCTTTGGACGGAAGTATCTCAAGCAGATCCCGGAGAGCATTTTGGAGCGCTCCGAAACTGGCTTTGGACTGTGTCGGTATCGGCTGGGTGGCACCCTTGTCATTAAGTAGGGATAGAATCAGGCATCCATCTCCGCCTTTTCTTCCGAAGATGGATGCCTGTCTATTTCAAAATGATTCAGTTCGTATGCCAATTCCCACGCCAGACGGAATCCGCAGATAAAGCTGTCCACGGAGCGTTGCTCTATCATCAGATTCTGGGCGTCGATGATCTGCAGCACCAGTTTACGCTCCGGCTTGTCCAACCGCTCAATGAGCTGCCGGTGGCAGACTTCAACTTCCTGCTCGGATTCCACCATAGGCAGAGGGGTGTAGAATTTGTCGTACAGCAATCTCAAAGTTTCGTTCATGTGCCCCGCCTCCTTGTAGCAAGACACAATAGCACAGGTTAAGGAAAATAGCCAGCTCTTTGCGGATATTTTACAACCAGAAAGTTGCGCTTTTATCCAGGGTCTCTTTCCTCTGTTTCCAGTCCGGCATCAGCATCGTTAAGAACGCATAGAACTGCTTCGAATGATTTGGGTGAACGAAGTGGCAGAACTCGTGCATCACGACATATTCGATACAGTTGCGTGGTGCTTCTAACAGCCTCTTATTCAGTGTAACGACTCCCTTTTTGGCCAAACAAGATCCCCATCGGGTCTCCATATTCCGAATCCGTAATTTTGGCATCGGCACCCCATATTTTTGAAATACAGGGTAGGTCTCCAAAATAATTTCACCGAAAATGGATCGACACTGCTCATCCAGGTAACGGGTCACCATCTTTTGCTTTTTTGCAAAGTCTTCCGTGTCTTTCACACAAAGGTGCAGATAAATCCCATCAGAGGAAATTGTGTCCCGCACATTTCTCTCCACTTTCAGGCGGACTCCTCTGCCCAGCAGATAGAAAGTCTCTCCACTGACATATTGCTTGGGTTGAGGGGCATACTGCGCCATCTCACGAAACTTTCTTTGTGCCGAGCGAATATAGGCCCCTTTGCTCACTACAAAATCGTCAACCTTTTCAGCTGGGACATCTGGATTAGCTGAAACATAAACCATGCAGTCCTTATGAACCCGCAGATTGAGATTTTTTACCAGCTTCTGCTCCAGCAGGTAGTGGATCTCGTTGTTTTCATATACGACGGTTCTTTCCTGCGTCATTGCTGTCAAAACCTCCGAAGTGCTACTGTTTTGACATTTTCGATGATCTTATCAATGGTGTCAAAAGACAGTTTTAATCCCCGTTCTTTCTCATAGTCATAAAAAAGGTCATCAATATCCTGCGAAATCCGGTCGTGGATTGTTTTGTTGTTAGTCCAGTCCACCTGACTGTGGTTAGCCACAATTTTTGTAATCTCTTCCGCAATCTCCGCAACAAAATCAGGAGAAACTTCCGCTTCCTTCGCTTCGTCGAATACTGCTGACAGGACACCGTAAAACGCTTGGGCATGAACATTATTCTTAATGGATTCCGGATAGGTCACGGTACTCTTTCCGGCGTGATAGTCTTCCATAATGGTACGCATCTTTGCCAGATATTCAGCCTCAGAGATCACCTTTTCCTTGTACTGCTCCAATGCGTCCTTGATCCGCTTGGAGAAACTGTCGTAATAGGCAGGATTTTCCTGATACTTTTCGCTAATGTTGCGGGTCAATTTGCTGGTAATAGCATCTGCCTTTGCTCGAAGAGATCCCAACTCCTCCAATTCCCGCTCAAAATCATCCTTGTTCAGAATATCGATGGGGCTGGTGATCTGTTTCAGACCAGCTACGGAGAGGTGCGTATCCAAAAGATTTTGCATCAGCGGCTCATATTCCCGGTTATCAATTGCATCGCAGTAACGGATTTTCACGCTACGGCGTACCTTGGAGAAAAAGATAAAAGTGTTTTGATACTGCTTCAATTCATCTTTCGGAATGGCTGCATACGCCTGTTCCGCATTCAGAACCATATTCAACGCTTTGCCAAAAGCACAGAGGAGATTATAAAAGTTCTCTCGCTTCTTATCGTCAGCAAGAAACACTTCCACTTCTTCGGTGTCGCGTGGATTTTTCAAGTCTGCAAACAATTCTGTCAACCGAGTATAGGCTTCCCGCAGGCCAGCCACAGATGACATGACATCCACCACGACACCCTTCAGGTCTCCGCTGTCAAAGTTCTCCAGCCCGGCACCACTGTACAGATCCATAGCGGTATCCAACTTTTCAATCAGTCCACGGTAGTCCACGATCAGGCCGTAGTCCTTGCCTTCATATAGACGATTGGTGCGGGCAATAGCTTGGAGCAGACCGTGTTCTTTCAACTCTTTGTCAATGTAGAGCACCTGGCAGATGGGGGCATCAAAACCGGTAAGCAGCTTACTGCACACAATAAGAATATCGATGTCCCCTGCGCAGAACTGGTTCTTCATTGCCTCTTCGTAGGCATCTGCGTCACCGTAGCGGTTTATCATTTTATTCCAGTAGGCAATGACCTTATCGTCGGCCCCCTCGTCTATATCGTCTACACTTTCCCGCAGATCAGGCGGTGAGATCACCACGGCACAGTTCAAATCCCCAAATTGCTCAAAACACTCCAGATACCGAATCGCATCCCGCTTGTAGTTAGTGGCCAGCATAGCCTTAAAGCCGGTATCTTTGTACCCATCAATGAAGTGCTCATTGATGTCCAGAGCGATCCGCTTGATACGGGCATCGGTGGAGGTCAGGCGGCGAATACTGCTCCATTTCCGGGAAAGGTCATCCCGCTGCGCTTCCGTGAGCCGTTTGGTGGTCTGTTTGAACCAGAGATCAATATTTGCCTCGTCCACATTCTGTTCCACAAAGCGGCCTTCGTAAATGAGCGGAACAATGGCTCCGTCATCCACACCGTCCTTGATGGTATATTTGTGGATCAGCTTACCGAACTTCGCCATGGTGTTCTTCTCTTTTTTCATCAAAGGAGTACCGGTAAAGCCGATGTAGCAGGCATTGGGGAACACCGCCCTCATTTTGGTGGCCAGCAGGCCATAGTTGGAGCGGTGGCTTTCATCCACCAGCAGAAACACATCCCGTGAAAAATTCTTGTGCTCCATTTTTTCAGCGGTGTTGAACTTATTGATGATGGTAGTGACCACATCCGCCTTGCCGCTGCCCAGTAGCTCTACCAGATTCCGTCCACTGGTGGCTCTGGCCGGATTGAGACGGGTGTGAGCGAATGTGGCCGCGATCTGGCGATCCAGTTCCTTGCGATCAGTGACAACGACCACTTTCGGATTGCAGTCGGACAGTTCCATTAAGATATACTTTGCCAGCATAACCATGGTCAGACTTTTTCCACTGCCCTGGGTGTGCCAAATGACGCCGCTTTGACGGTTGCCCTTTTCGTCTGGCTGTTGAATGGTCTTGATAATCTCTTTAATAGCGAAATACTGCTGATACCGGCAAATCTTCTTTACATTGGCGTCAAAGAGCACAAAGTACCGGATCAGTTCCATGACCCGTTCTTTGCTGAACAGAGAAATCAGATTCCGATCCTGCTCAGTGGGGGCGCGGTCAGTTACATACTGGACCAGTGCCTCATCCAGAAAAGCAGTATCCTGCTCCTTCCAAACATTCCAGAACTTCTTAGGCGTGCCGGTGGTGGCATACTTCACGGCGTTTTTATTGGTCGCCATCACAATCTGGGCAAACTTGTAGAGCTGCGGAATATATCCCTTTTGCTGGTTGCGGATGTTCTGCTCCACGGCCTGTTCTACGCTGATTTGGGGCGTTTTACACTCAATGACAGCGAAGGGGATACCGTTGATAAACAGCACAATATCCGGCCGGGCGTTGTGGAGCTTGTCCCGACTGTCTACTGCAAACTCCTCGGTAACATGGAACAGGTTGTTCTCCGGATGTTCCCAGTCAATGTATTTCAGATTGAAACTGAGGGTTTTGCCCTCACCTACAGTCTCTGGATAGCTTTTGCCCAGCAACAGGGCATCATAGATTTTTTCACTGGAGCGGATCAGGCCGTCAGTTAAAGGCTCGTCCAGATCTTCCATAGCTCGCTCGATGTTGGCGGCGGAGAACTCGTTTTCCGCACCGGCGAAGGCATAGCGGTTGAGCCGCCGCAGCTGGCCTCGGAGAATGTCTTTCAGCAGCACATGGTATCGGCTGCCTCTCTGCGCCTCGCAGTCCTCCGGTGATATGTAGGTATAGCCCATGGACCGCAGCAGATCAATGGCCGGCTGCTGGCTGATATTCTTTTCTAAGTACAGGGATTTGTCCATGGTTGCCTCCTTTCGGAAATATCAGTAAAAGCAGGAATAGCGGGGCGGGAAATCCCGCCTCGCTCTCCTGTCTCTGGATTTACTTTTCTTTGCGGACTCCCTTAAAAGGAGTGCCATCCTTTTTGACATCCATAAAACGACCGGTGTCACTGTCTCGCTTTACCCATTGTTTTGTAACAGGGTTGAAAGTCTGAGAACGGTCTTTTACCGCACCGTTTCTATGTCCGTCACCGCTGGGGGGATTGGTTGCCATTATGTATTCACCTCCTCTACTGGATTCTGTACAAAGTCTCTCCAAAGGGACCTAACAGTCAAAAATATGTTTCTTTTCGGCATGTATACAGGGTATATTTCCTTTAATTTTTGAACAGAGGTATCGAAATCGGCATATTCGAATGCCCCCAAGCGAGCAATATATAGTAAGCCAATTGTTGGAGCCCGCGATTCACCCTGGTTGCAATGAATAAGGATTTTGTACCCCTGAAGTCTATACTCATCCAAAAATGAAAAAGCGGTATCAAACATATCTCGATTAAAGTCCAAATAATTTTCACTAAACCGATCCATGTCAACAAGATTAAGTGCCATTTCATTTTCAATGCGCTTTAATGCATAATTGGGATGGGTAGAAGGTAGCGTGCCACGATACCCTACAAATTGGCAATGAAATGGATGCTTACAGCAATGCAAGACTGCCCAGTTGCTCTCCCGCTGTATTGCATAATAGTCTTGCTCATTGCCGATAAAAATGTCATGATATATTTCTTTCATATCTTCACCCTCACAATTCCCGCCAGCAAGAGTTGCATCAGAGCTTTTTTCTTTTGTTTTTCCTGTTCAATGTCCTGTCGCAACAGGTCGATTTCACGGTCGGCGGCAATAAAAGTATCCGCTATTGCTTTTTGTTCTTCTACATCAAGAGGCAAATACAATTTGCTCGAAATAAATGTATCATTTGTAATGTTAATTGTGTTTTTTGCCCCTTTCTGTACAATTGGCAACAGATAATTTCGCGCACAAATAGCCGATTGAAAATATGTGTGCAAAAAGTATCCAAGGCCAAATGTCAAGGGTGTAAATACTCCATATAGCGGCGAAACTGCAACAGTTTCCTGCAATAAGTTCTGCTTAACAATTCCATACAGAAAATCTCCGGTAGGACTTTTGGTGTATATGATATCTCCATAATGAGCCACAGAATAGTTTGAAGTATCATTTGCTGCATAGCTTCTTCCCAAATGTTCAACCTGATCTACTACACCTTTTTGAACTGCTACCGAACAAATTCTCAAATTTTGCTCTACATTCTTTTCTTTTCGCTCAGAAAGAACCTCACACAGTTTTATATTTTTCCACTCCCCACTAAACCCCGGAAGACGCTTTTTGCCGGTCAGAAGCTGCTGCATGAGATACTTTTTCTGTCGCTGCTTTTCGGCAAGGCGCTTTTCTTTTAGTTCAATCACTCTGTCTTGGGTGGTGAGGATAGCAGCAATTTTTTGTTGTTCTTCAATGGGAGGCAGTACAATTTTACTTTTCAAAAAGCGCTCTTGTCCCAGTGTTTTGTTTCGCCCTGCTCCTCCAGGAGATGCTGCCTCCAGAATATCGGTTCCCCGCTTTGTCAAAAAATAAGAAATCAGGTAATCGATATCAACTCTATCGTTTACAGGACGGTACATCGGAAAACGGTGAGATCCAATCATTCCTACTTCAGATTGTGTGGTCTTTCCGATTGCCTGTTCCCATGCGAAAACAATATTCACTATAAAGCAGTCCGGCTCAATCCAAAAGACCGCCTTGTTTCCAAGCGCTGAACCTGTAACGGGTTCTTTATAGAAAATGCCTTTTCCGTGGGAACGGATACCGATTTGAGTGTACAATTCGTTAGGCTTAACCTCCACCGGTTTCTCCACACGGCTAAGGCATTCTCCAAGCATATGCAAATCCCAATCAGCAGGGAGAATGCCTGCTTTTGTTTTTTTATATCCCTCTGGAATACTGCTCCGGCGTAGTTGCTCAATTCGTCGTTTGATTTCTGGCGTCATTTTTTGCCTCCGTATTTCTCGCCTATTTCCATAAGACTTTTTAGGCTTTCGGGATTCCTAATCAACTCTGGAAGAATCTGAGCAAGAAGCTGCTGGTTGAATTGTGCACTCGACGGGGTGTTTGCTTGTTCTCCACTATGTTGGATGGCTACCGCAGTATTTTGAATTTGCATCTTTCGTAAAATGGTCTCCTCTTGCAGTTTTTCCGAAAGTCCGTTCGGGTAATACGTGTGCTTGATGTCATCCCAATGTATTTCATCCAAATTTAGCGATTTTGACATTACCTCTAATAATTTCAAATGCTTATCCTCAATATTGGGATTTAACTCAGGTCGTTTATTTGCCTCGTTCAGAAAATCTTTATATGCCTGCCGAACCATTTTATCTTTATAAAAAATAATATCAATCGAATTTAGGGCTTTTACGCTTTCCTCAGAAGAGATCATGTAGTGATAAGACATAAGTGTTTCAAATATGCGCATCTTGCTTGCAAAAATTCCTGCACGTCGTTGCCACCAAATAGTAACTAACGTTGCTAACAAGCCAGAAATCAGCGCAGTAATAATAACCAAAGCAATGTTTTCCATATCTTTTTCTCCTTTTATGGTTTCAGCCGTTTCACATCTGCGGTCAGTTCGTCCATATCATCTGCTGCTTCCAGCGCTCGGCGGTGGGCATCGTACTGCTCATATTGCTCCAACGCCAGCTTTTCCGCCACTTCCCGCTTGACCGTACCGAAATTCTCCAAAACCTCCCGGCCGTTGAAACGCAGAAAATCGCCCAGCTTGCTCTCCCAGTCCGCCATGTGCATGGGGTGGTGTCCTTTGGCCTGCAGCTCCGCATAGTCCAGATACATATTCACAATAAGATTCAGCGTGCTGATTTCATCATGTGTCATATAGTTTTTGGCCACCGTCACATCGCCCCGGCGCACCTTGGCTCCCTTGAAAGAAGTAAGACCCATGTTGTCCTTGGAAGCGTCGGCCCGCTTAGCAATGAGTTCCGGCGCAGTGTGGCCCGTGGCGGCATATTCCAGCTTGTTCTGCACCGACTTGAAGAAGTTCTGAGCGATCTGGCTTTTGCTGTCGTAGTCCACCGAGAGTGCGAAAATCTCCTTGACCTTCTGATACACTCGCTTCTCACTGGCACGGATATCCCGAATCCGCTCCAGCAATTCATCAAAGTAGTCAGCACCGAATTCACGGGGATTGCGCAATCGCTCGTCATTGAGGGCAAAGCCCTTCTTCATGTACTCAGTCAGAACGCTGCTGGCCCACCGGCGGAAGTGTATGCCCACATTGCTCCGCACCCGATAACCGACGGCCAGAATCATGTCGAGATTGTAGTAGTCGCGCTCTCTGGTTACCTGCCGGGTTCCTTCAGTTTGAACTGTTCGGAATTTCCGAACAGTTGCTTCGGGTTCCAATTCTCCATCTTTAAAAATATTGCTGATATGCTCACTGACGGAAGACTTGGCTACCTGGTAAAGCTCACACATTGCTTTTTGAGTCATCCAGATTGTATCTTCCTCAAAATAGACATCAATTTTGGTATCGCCCTTTTCGTTTTGATAAATCAGGATTTTTCCCGTATTCGCCAGTTCACCGCTCATAATCCAAGCTCCTTTAGATAGTTCTTCATCTGTGCCTGTACCTCAGCCAGTTCTGCCTCAATATTGGCAATGTTCCGCTGCACCTCATCGATATCCACCAGTTCTTCTTCCTCGAAGGTATCCACATACCGAGGAATATTCAGGTTGAAGTCGTTCTCCTTGATCTCGTCGAAGGAGGCCACATAGCTATACTTATCCTCGTTCTGTCGTGCTTGATAGGCGTTGACAATGCGGGTAATATCGCTGTCCCGCAGGATGTTCTGGTTCTTACCCTTTTCGAAGTTCCCGTCCCCAGAGGCGTCGATGAACAGTATATCCCGGCAGGTGCGGTTTTTCTTGAATACCAGGATACAAGCCGGAATACCGGTGCCGTAAAACAGGTTGGCAGGGAGGCCAATGACCGCATCCAGCAGATTCATCTCCACCAGCTGACGGCGAATTTTTCCCTCGCTGGCCCCTCGGAACAAGACACCATGGGGCAGCACCACTGCCATACGACCGTTCTCTGCATCCAAGCTGGAAAGCATATGCAGCACAAAGGCGTAGTCTCCCTTGGACGTGGGGGGCACGCCCCAATCGAAACGGTGATAGGGGTCCAGTTCAGCGGTCATTTTCTTCTTGCCCTTGCTGTCTGCTTCAGCCTCCGAAAGGAAGCCGCTGTCCCACTTGTCCAGGCTGAAGGGAGGATTTGCCACCACCACCTGGAACTTCATCAAAGCGTCATTCTCGATATTCTGGGGATTAGAAAGAGTATCGCCCTGCCAGATCCGGGCGTCATCCACACCGTGCAGGAACATATTCATAGTGCAGAGAGCCCAGGTCTGAGCGTTGAGCTCCTGGCCATAGATAGCGACCTTGCCACTGGGGACTTTCTTATAGGCTTTCAGCAGCAAACCGCCGCTGCCGCAGGTGGGGTCGTAGATTCGATCGTTCTCCTTGGGCTGCACCAGAGAGGCCACCAGCTCAGAAACCTGGCTTGGCGTGAAAAACTCCCCGCCCTTCTTTCCGGCATCAGAGGCGAACATGGCAATCATGTATTCATAGGCATCTCCGATGATATCGGCGGAGCCCAGCTGACTGGGACGCAGATCCAGGCCATTGAAATCCTCCAACAAATTCCGGAGGGTGGCATTTTTCTCTTTGGGTTCACCAAAATCAACCTGGGAGTTGAAGTCGATAGCCCGAAATACATTTCGCAGTTTTCCGCTGTTATGTTCCTCGATATGGTTCAATGCCACATTGATTTTCTGGCCTATTTCAGCATCGTTCCGGTTGGCATAGAGATAGTCGAAGGTGGACTGCTCGTCCATTGCAAAGCGTTCCCGGCTCATGGCCCGTTCCACCCGGCGCATATCCCCGTCATACTGTTTGATATACCCTTCGCGTCTCTCTTTGGAAACATCGCTGAGGTACTTTACGAACAACATGGAGAGGATATAGTCTTTATAGCGGGAACTGTCGATCTTGCCGCGGAAACTATCACAGGCGTTCCACAGGACCTGTTCAATATCTTTTCTGGTTGTCATCTTCATTTCCCTTTCTTTGCTCTTTTGTACGCCTGATTCAGTACACCAGCATAATACTTTTCTTTTTCATCTGCCAACATCCTAAGTAATTGGCGTTCTCTTTTGGCCAGCAGATTGAACTGGGAGATTTTACGCTGATCCTCCACGGAAAGAAGGGCCAATTCAAAGTCAGCTAAAAATCTTGCGTTAACTGCGCCAAGCATATTACTGGTTGCATTCTCATAAATTTTTCGTTTTATCTTTTCTGTATTCAGCAACCAAAAAAGATACTCCGGCAACAGGCTCTTATCTTCAACTCGAATCACTACAAAGTTTGAGGAAACCACCATTCCAGATGTAGTTTCATCAATCAGAACTGCTGTATAGGGAGCTGTAAGGCGGACAATGATATCTCCGCTTTGCGAGAGGTATTCTTCTTTCAGCGGTTCTTTTGCTTCATAAATATCGGCCTCTTTTAATTGAATTGTCCCTTCCTGCTGGATACACCGCAGATTAATCAAGGGATATCGATACTCACTTGGCTCTTTGGCCTGTTTTCTCGACAAGACCAGGCCGCTGCGAACACTCGCAAGGTCCTGCAATTTCATTCCTTCACCTCTTTTGTCACGGTTAATAAATAACAATAACTTTCTAAAAAAATTTTCCCCTTATGAATTGTTCCCATTATACACCAGGCCATTTTCCCTTGTCAAGAGCGAATTTGTCATGGTAAAAAAATAACCTTTAGTCTTCTCCGCATATAAGCTTGCTGTCCACTCCCTCCTTATTGAAAAACTGGGGGGTAGTGTTTCTTGCATCTGCTCCTCGTCCATCATTTTCATCAAACCATACACCGCAGTCCGTGGGCAGAAAACTCACCACATTGCGAGAGCGTACGGTTCGCATCCGTAAGGTCGTCGGTTCGATCCCGATTAGGTCCACCATTCATAGAAAACGCCGCAGTGAAAACTGCGGCGTTTTCTCGTTTGACCACAGAAATACCACAGACGGATTTCTGCTTTAACTACTTGACGGGTACCCCCTTTCAGGAGTGCCCGTCTTTTTTGTTTGTGCCAATACAGTTTAGCGCCTCCCAACTAATCTCGTTGGAAGTTGCCGCTATCTCTCAAACAGTCGCATTTTCAGCATAAATCTTCTCTTATATTTTCTGAGAATATTTCTTGACCACAAATTGCCCATAGACAGAAAAAAATCAGCCCGCCGGATGGGCGCCTTCCATCGGCGGGCCGGTTTTGCAACATTTCAGCTTGCTTTGCGACTCCATCGTTTCCTTGCTTGGAAGTTTGTCATGGAATGTTCTCTCCGCTCTTCTGGTTGTTTGACCTCTGCTTTCGCGGTATCACGGTCAATCTTTTCCGCCGCCAATTGCTGCATCTCGTCGGTTATGTGGGAATATGTGTTCAGGGTAGTAGCGCTGGATACATAACACAAAATTGTCGGCAGGGTCTTGATGTCCATTCCGTAGGCCTAGGCGTTGGTTGCAAAAGTATGGCACGGACCATGAAATCTCACCCGTTCACATCCCGCATAATCCAAAATTCTGTGCAGGCGCTTATGGGGCGAGGATGGACGCATGGGCAAGTCTTCTTTCTTTGGGGATGGAAACATCCATCGTGAATCCACCTTGGTCTTATACTCTGCCAGCACTCGCCTGACGGATGGCGGCAGGATCATGGTACGAACCGCCGCTTTTGTTTTGGGTTCACAGATGACTACCTCTGATCCGACAATGCTAGCTTGCTTGTCGATCCGCAGCTCTCCAGTCGTTAAGTTCAAATCGTCCCACTGAAGGGCGGCCAGTTCCCTCAGTCGCAGGCCAGTGGCAAACTCCAGAGGGAAGAGTTCATAGTAATTTTCCTCTTTGGCCTGGATGAGTACTCTCTGCATAGTTTCCCCTGAGGGAATTTTCATCTCTTCTCGTTTTGCAGGCGGACACTTGCATCCAATGGCCGGGTTGCAGAGGATCAAATGCTCCTCAACTGCTTTCTCCAGTGCCTGCCGACATAGACTGCGGCAACATCGAATCTGGCTGTCAGCAATACCTTTTCCATTGGCATGCTCATCTGGCTTCATCCACACACAAATTTGCTGCTTATCATTTTCTGTTAGTTTGTTCAGTGGAATATCGCCTAGCCTTGGTTTGATGTATAGCCGGAGATACCCTTCGTAGGTTCGATGGGTTCTGGGCCGGATTTATGGTTTGCTGTAGGTTTCGTACCAATAGTTCAGACACTTCCCAAATGGCATATCTGCCCGAACCTTGGCCGGATTTGCAGGTGCAATGGTGTCTTTCAGTGTTTTCAATTTATCCACGCACTCACCTTTGGTCTTGGCCAGCACATTTTTCGTCTTGGGAAGGCCGTCCTTTCTCAGCTGGGCGGTGCCTTCGCCGTTTTTTCGCTTTCTTCCCATAGCTTCAACTCCTCTTCAAAGATATCTTTAAGAAATTCCTCTACGATCTCAGCCGCCCGCTTTTGTATATCCCTAGTGGTGTGGGTAGGTGTCTTGGGTGAACGCCGACCTGGTATGTCCCAGGATTCCAGACAGAGTCTTTACATCTACACCAGATGCCAACGCATGGGTGGCAAAAGTGTGGTGCAGACCATGAAACCGGATATCAGGCAGTTCCGCCCGTTTTAACAGGGCTTTCAGCCGATCATAGGCAGTACTCGGGTGGGTAGGCTGTTCTGGTTTCCACGGATGGGGGAAGATCCATTCCGTCAGAGCGGACTTTTTCCTCTCCCGGAGCAATTCTACAGTACTGGGCGGCAGGGTGATCGTTCTGGCACCAGCTGATGTCTTGGTATCCCAAGTAGTCAGTTTTCCGCCACGCTCCTCATGTACAGCGCGGCAAATCTTGAGCCTTCCATCATCTGCATCAAAGTCCCTCCACTGGAGGCCGCAGATCTCACCTCGCCGCAGTCCGGTTGTCAGTTCTGTATAGAAGAAGTCATACCAGACGGCATCCTCCCGGATAATCTCCACAAATCGTTCCAACTGCTCATCCGTTAAAATTTGTTTTGCCTCCCCCAGTGCTTCATGGAGCATGGAGTGAATCCCACGGACAGTACTGCTGGCAAGCACTCTCCTGTGGTTCGGTTTCCCTGACGAGCCAGCGTATCATATAACTTTTTAATGTCTTTTCCGGTTATCTGAGTGATTGGCTTGTCTCCCATAAAGGGAACAATGTGGTTCCGCACGGTACCTTCATATCGTCTCAAGGTAGAGGGGCGAATGTTAGGAGCTATGTTTTTCAACCATTGCTCCAGCCACTGGCCCAGTGCCATCCGACTCTCCTCAGTCAGCTCGACACTCTGATACACCTCAATACTCTGCCGGAGCTTAACTGTCAGTTCCTTCTGGATATCAGTATAGATATAGCGGAAGATGGACTCACCGTTCTCTTTGTGGCCCACTACGGGATGTGCCTTGAAATTAGGGACGGCTGGTTCACACACGTAGTCCCTCGGACACCGTTCGGCGCACATCGGCCCGGCTGTGGCTGAGCCCCCCTGGATCAAAGGCAGGGCAGTCTTATAACGGATGGCCTTGCAGCGGAGCTCACCGGCCATGTCCAAAGTCTCCTGTATCTTTCAGCTTTCGTGGCCGTTGACCGTCTCTTTAAAAAGTATCTACGCACCGTGCTCTGACTGCGCCGCATAAGCCAGCAGAAAAACCAACCTCCTGGATCTAATTTAAAAGTTATCCGACAAAAAGTGATTCCCGCACAAAAAAACACGCCCCATGCCGTCCGAAAATGGAATGGCATGGGGCGCAGCTTTATTTTATACCGGCCGAGCATAGGCGGAACTATGGTCGGCCCCGGCCCTTGCCGCCGGTGGCTGGATGCGGAGGACAGCACGTCCTCCCCTCTACAGACTCATATGGCTGGTTTTCCATCTCACCACAGATATCAAAAAAACTGTGAGGATAAAGATATCTGAACCGCAATATGTACTCATCGCTCCCTTTGTTCCGGGAGAGGAATCACCGAGTTGTTTGCCAACTCAATCCGAAACGCATATTTATCGCCGCGGACAATGGATTTTGTATATTCAATCAGGACATTGCCCTCATAGCTGTATCGCTCCAAAAGAGTACACGGAACATTGGATGAGATATGCAACAGCGTCCTTTCTTCTGAGCGCGGCATAACAGGCCGGAATTTTTCCGTGGCCCGATCTGCATGGAAGTTATACTGTTCTCGCAAAAACTCATATAGAGAGCCGCAGGAGAGCGCCTCCGTGTCCAGCGTCAAGAAACGGCTTTGGGGGAGAAAGGTGGTTTCCAGCATCAGAGGATACGTCCTGGCCGAGCGGAGCCGGAGCAGTTTATGGAACACCGTTCCCTCCTGATACCCGGTTTCAATCGCCAAAGACTTATCGGCTTTGACCAGATCATAGTGAATGACAGAATTCTGAATTAGAATATTGCTGCTTTTAAGCGTATCAGTAAACGAGTAGAAATCAGATAGGGGCTGGGTAAATACGAACGGCTTAATATAGGTTCCATTACCCTGGACCGAGTAAAGTACACCGGTTTCTTTCAGCATGTTGAGTGCACGCCGGAGAGTGCTACGGCTTGCGTTATACTTCCGGCACAACTTTTCTTCGGGGGGGAACAGTGAATTTTCCGGATAGAGCCCCGTCTGTATATCACGAAGCATCTCCGTGTAAACGTCTATATAGACCGGCCTTTGAGCCATACCGCACCCCCCGCTTGCCGCTGCTTCACGTCACTTCAGATAGCCAATCAACCCATAGATCCTTACAAGTATTTATAGAGACTATTACTATTTTGCCAATTATTTTATCATATGGGGAGTGAATTTACAAGGAAATATTTCCCTGTTAAAAAAAGAGATACAACTCAGGTCAGTTGTATCGATTCAAAATGCATACAACTGAGGGTAGTTGGCCTATTTTACCCAAAACCATAGACAAAATTAGCAAAAAACTATACAGTATATACAGAAGCAGCCGATCCGCACGCGTTATTACAGTTAAAAGTACCACATGGAGGAGCCAATATGAAGCAATGGTATGTCGGGGTAGACGGCGGAGGCACAAAAACCGCCGTCGCGATCTCCACCGCTGACAGTGTTCCGATCCAAACCATGACCTACCCGACCTGTTCCTATCAGTCCATCGGTATTCCGGAATCCGTTGCCCTGATCACGAAGGTGGTACGGGAGGCCCTCTCCGGGGGCGGGGTAAGCCCACAGGATTGTGCCGGGTGTTGCGTGGGTATGCCCTGTTATGGCGAAAACCCAGCAAATGACCGGGAGATCGTTCGCCTGCTGACAGATGCTCTGACTCCAGTCCCAGTGTATGTTGTGAATGACGGTGAAGTTGGCTGGGCTGGATCCCTCGCCTGTGGGGAGGGAATCCATATTGTTTCCGGCACAGGTTCTATCGCATTTGGACGCGGGTGTGACAAAGAATTTGCCCGCTGCGGGGGGTGGGTGGAGTTTTTTGGGGATGAGGGCTCCTGCTACTGGATTGGTCGGCAGGGAATGAGTCTGTTTTCCAAAGAGGCCGATGGCCGGTTGCCGAGGGGTCCGCTCTATGATCTAGTCCACGGGGAGTTTGGCCTGACGGAGGACTACCAGTTTATTGATCGGATTGTCCGGGACTTTGCCCCCTATCGGGAAAAAGTCGCGGGGTTCCAGCGGTACGTCCTACAGGCCGCCCGGGCTGGCGACACAGCCGCTGCCGCGCTGTATGAAACGGCTGCGCTTGAGTTGGCGCTCATGATTCGCACGCTCAAGACAAAACTTCGTTTCTCCGCCGAGCCAATCAGCGTTTCCTACTCCGGCGGTATCTTCCATGCCGGAGAATTCATCCTGGCCCCTCTCCGTAAAAAGGCCGAAGAGCTGAACTGCATACTTTGTGAACCCAAATACTCCGCGACCGAGGGCGCGCTCATGTTGGCCATGGAACGGTTCCCTTTATCACCCAGTTAAATGTCCGAAGGAGAATGATGTTATGTTTTTGACCGAAGCTGAGATTCTGGATACCCCGCTGTCCCTGAACTACACCTGCCAATACTTTGAGAAGAACAAAAAAAATCTGGAGCAGTTCTTCCAGGAAAACCAGCAAAAGAAGTTTACCATTTTGGGCTGCGGCTCCAGCTATATGCTGGCGAAGAGCACAGCATCTCTGTTTGCGTCGCTCCCGGGAACCAGCGCAAATGCGATCGCCGCCGGCGACTACATTGTGGACCCTCTGTTCTGGTATGAGACGGTGAAGGGCAGCATCGTGCTCCTGCTTTCACGGTCCGGAAAGACCTCTGAAATGGTATGGGCCCTGAAGCACATCAAAGAGGCTCACGGATGTCCAGCGGTGTCCATCACAACGGAGGATGGGAATGATCTGATGCCCTTGTGCGACCTGAACCTGACGCTGAACTGGTGCCATGATGACAGTGTCTGCCAGACCCGAACTGTCACGAACCTGTATGCCTCCACACTGCTTCTGGCGGCGGAATACGCAAGGGATGACCGCCTCCGAGAGAGTGTCCTGGCAGCCATGCGGGAGAGCACCTCGTTTCAGCTGAAGTACCGGCCGGTGCTGGCCGAGATCGCAAACCTTGATTGGGACAATGTGGTGGTGCTGGCGGACGGCCCCATTTGCGGCATCGCGGAGGAGGGCGCCCTCGCCTTTACCGAGATCTCCATGCTGACAGGCCGCTATTTCCATCTGCTGGATTACCGTCACGGGCCTATCGTGGTCAGTGGAAAACGGACTCTGACTCTCGCGTTGCTGCGGCCCGGTGAAGAAAAGCTCCAAAGCGCTATGATGAAAGATGTGATTCAGCGCGGCGGCCCTGTGGTCACGATTTCCCACTGCACAGAAAATAGGTACGACGCGGCAGCCCATATTCAGATTCCGGAAGTCGGCGAGTTCGCCGCATGGGGCATTCTGTTCATCTATGTCGCGCAAATGACAGCTCTGCTGAAAGCAATTGCCCTAGGCGGAAACCCCGACCAGCCCAAGGGCCTGGACGCCTACATATCCCTGTAAATTTTTCTTACAAGGATCGTATGCCTTGTCTGAGAGAAACGATTTGAAAACAGAGGGGAGAGGATAGCTCCAAATATGAAACTGCCGGATCAGGCGTCGTTAACAGGATAAGGACGGACTACAAAGGAGGAATAGAAGGGATATGAGAAATCGAAGGAAAGCTGTTTCGCTTCTAACGGGCCTACTCGTGACGGCCCAGTTATTTCCAACCGCGGCGCTTGCGGCAGACTCCAGCGAGTCCGCATTGAACAAGGCCCCCGGATATCAGGATTTTCCCGCCTATTACAGCGACAGTGCGCATGCCGATGACCAGGTGACTCACCCGGACGTAGTTGTCCTGGAGGAACCGTGGAACGGCTATCGCTATTGGGCCGTTTATACGCCCAACGTGATGCGGATCTCCATCTACGAAAACCCGTCCATCGTTGCCTCCAGCGACGGAGTGCATTGGGTAGAACCGGAGGGGCTTTCCAATCCCATTGAGCCGCAGCCGCCCAGCACCCGCTACCACAACTGCGACGCTGATATGGTCTATAACGCGGAATACGATGCCATGATGGCCTATTGGAACTGGGCGGATGACCAGGGCGGAGGCGTTGGGGCCGAAGTCCGGCTGCGGATTTCCTATGACGGCGTACATTGGGGCGTCCCCGTGACTTATGATGAGATGACCCGCGTATGGTCGAAGCCCACCTCCGACGCGGAGCGTCAGGTTGCGGATGGAGAGGATGACTTCATTACCGCCATTGCTTCTCCAGACCGCTACGATATGCTCTCTCCCACTATTGTCTACGATGACTTCCGGGATGTGTTCATCCTGTGGGCCAACAATACCGGCGACGTGGGGTATCAGAATGGTCAGGCGAACTTCGTGGAAATGCGTTATTCGGACGACGGGATCACCTGGGGTGAGCCAGTCCGCGTCAACGGCTTCCTGGGGCTTGACGAGAATGGGCAGCAGTTGGCCCCCTGGCATCAGGATGTCCAGTATGTTCCAGATTTGAAGGAGTTTGTTTGTATTTCCCAGTGCTTTGCCGGCCGAAATCCGGATGGCTCTGTCCTGCACCTGACCACATCAAAGGATGGAGTCAACTGGGAGCAGGTGGGCACCAAGCCCCTGCTGTCCCCCGGGCCAGACGGCAGTTGGGATGATTTCCAGATCTATCGCTCCAGTTTTTACTATGAGCCAGGCAGTTCCGCCGGAGATGGTACCATGCGCGTCTGGTACAGTGCCCTGCAGAAGAACACCAATAACAAGATGGTCGCGGATTCCTCCGGGAATCTGACCATTCAGGCCAAAAGTGAGGATGACCGCATCTGGAGGATCGGCTATGCGGAAAACAGTTTTGTTGAGATGATGCGCGTGCTGCTGGATGACCCCGGCTACACGACGCCCGCCCTGGTTTCCGGCAATTCCCTTATGCTGAGTGCTGAGACCACTTCCCTTCCCACAGGGGATGTCATGAAGCTGGAAACCAGTTTCGCGCCTGTGGACACCTCTGATCAGGTCGTGAAATATACCTCCAGTGATCCGGATGTGGCGACGGTGGATGAGTTTGGAACCATTACAGGCGTTTCTGTCGGTTCAGCGCGCATCATGGCGGAGACCCGGGAGGGCCTGTCCGACGACCTTGAAATTGCAGTGGTGGAGAATCCGTACACGCTGATTCCCCAGTCCAATATGACGGCAACCGCCACCAGCGTCTACGGCGGGACGACGGAGGGCCCCGCCTCCAATGTCCTCGATGGAAACGTCCGCACAATATGGCATACCAACTATGCTCCCAAAGATGAACTGCCGCAGAGTATCACCGTTTCCTTTGACCAGCCCTATACCGTCGGCCGCTTCGTCTATACCCCACGTCAAAACGGGACAAATGGCATAATTTCGGAGTATGAGCTGTACGCCATCCACCAGGACGGCAGCAAGGACCTAGTCGCCTCCGGCTCAGACTGGGCGCTCGATGCCAAGGATAAAACCGTGAGCTTTGCACCGGTAGAAGCCGTCGGCCTGGAGCTCAAGGCGATTGCCGGCGCAGGTGGGTTCGGTACTGCCGCCGAACTCAATGTGTATGCGTATGGTCCAATCGAGCCTGCGCCCGTATATGTCCCGGTGGATGACCGGGATGCTTCCCTGGTGTTTACGGGTGCATGGAATAGCGACAGCAACGGAAGCTTTTATGAAGGGACGGCCCGTTATACCAACGAGATCGGCGCGTCCGTGGAGTTCACATTTGTGGGGACGGCCATTCGGTGGTATGGTCAAAATGATGTAAATTTCGGCGCTGCGGAGGTATACGTGGACGGCGTTCTGGCAGGGGAGGTAAATGTGTATGGGCCGGCGGCGGCTCAGCAGCTTCTATTTGAGGCGGACGGTCTGGCCTATGGGAAGCATACCATCCGCATCGTCTGTGTGTCTCCGGTGGTTGACTTCGACTATTTTTCGTATGTGGGAGAATAAAGCGATTCTAGCAGGCGACTTTCAACACAAAGGATTATAGAGAAGGAGGACTCGGAAATGCGTGGTAAAAAGTTCATATCACTCACGCTCAGTACGATGCTGTGTCTGCAGCTCTTGCCCACCGCTTCTTTTGCGGCGGCGCCTGCAACGGACACCGGCAACGCAGGACTGATTGCAGAAGGTGATTATGCCATTGCCGGCAATGGCGTCCGCGTCACTTATGACGCGGACGGGCAGACAATCACTCTGTACCGCACAGAGGGATCTGGGCTTATCCAGATGAGCAAGCCTTCTCCATTGGGAGGGCCAGTGATTGGAGGGCAGGAGGTTCAGGACTTCAGCCATATTTCATGTGATGTGGAGCAGAGCACCAGCGGAGTGATGGGCAGCGGTCAGAGAATGACCATTACCTCTCAGAGCATGAGCACGGGCCTAATTCGTACCTATGTGCTGGAGACCTCTGATATCGAGGAGGGTGTGGTATATACTGCAACATCCTATGAGGCAGGAGCTTCTGATGTGGAAGTGTCTTGGTTCATTGGCAGTGTGTATGAGCTTTATGGTGCGGAAGATCGTATCTGGAGTTATAACGGCGGCGGTGAGGGGCCGATGCACTACTATGATACGCTTCAAAAGATTGACCTGACCGACTCTGGCAAGTTCAGTAGGGAGAATAAACAGGATGACACGGCTGCAAGTATTCCTGTGTCAGATATTTACATTGCTGATGGAGGGATTACCGTTGGCGATGCTTCTGCAACCAGAAGGGAGGTACATACTCCGGTTCAGGAAACCAGTGATTCAGCTCAAGTTTCTATCGGGTGGCCAGGCAAAGTCATTGCCGCCGGAAGCGTGATCGAAATTGGTGAGAGCTTTGCTGTAGTCCATCCGGGTGACTATTATAACGGCTTGAGAGGTTACAAAAATGCAATGGATCACTTGGGCGTGATTATGCCTGCACCTGGGGATATTCCTGATAGCAGCTATGATCTCCGATGGGAAAGCTGGGGCTGGGGGTTTAACTGGACGATCGACTTAATAATCGGCAAATTGGATGAACTTCAGGCAGCCGGAGTCAGGCAGATCACTTTGGATGATGGTTGGTATACCAATGCAGGAGACTGGGCCTTAAATCCAGAAAAGTTTCCAAATGGAGCCTCCGATGCGTTGCGGCTGACAGATGCAATTCATGAGCATGGTATGACTGCACTCCTTTGGTGGAGACCTTGTGACGGCGGGATCGATAGTATACTCTATCAGCAACACCCTGAATATTTCGTTATGGATGCAGATGGAAGACCTGCAAGGCTTCCTACTCCTGGTGGTGGGACCAATCCCAGCTTGGGATATGCACTTTGCCCTATGGCGGATGGTGCGATTGCAAGCCAAGTTGACTTTGTAAACCGTGCAATGAATGATTGGGGGTTCGATGGCTTCAAGGGAGATTATGTGTGGAGTATGCCTGAATGCTACAATCCTGCACATAACCACGCCTCGCCAGAAGAATCCACTGAAAAGCAATCCGAGATATACCGCGTCTCTTATGAGGCTATGGTGGCCAACGACCCCAATGTGTTCAATTTGTTGTGCAACTGCGGTACGCCCCAGGACTACTATAGTTTACCATATATGACACAGATTGCTACGGCTGACCCCACTTCTGTGGATCAAACAAGGAGACGCGTGAAAGCCTACAAGGCACTGATGGGAGATTATTTCCCTGTTACAGCCGACCACAATAACATCTGGTATCCAAGTGCCGTCGGTACGGGCTCTGTTCTCATTGAAAAACGTGACCTTAGCGGTACTGCCAAGGAAGAATATGAAAAATGGCTTGGGATTGCGGATACAGTTCAGTTGCAGAAAGGCCGGTTTATTGGCGATCTTTACAGTTATGGTTTTGACCCTTACGAAACCTATGTGGTGGAGAAAGACGGGGTTATGTACTATGCCTTCTACAAAGATGGGAGCAAATATAGCCCCACTGGCTATCCAGATATTGAGTTGAAGGGGCTAGATCCAAATAAAATGTATAGGATTGTTGACTATGTCAATGATCGTGTCGTGGCAACAAACCTGATGGGTGATAACGCTGTATTCAATACACGTTTTTCCGACTATCTACTGGTTAAAGCGGTGGAAATTTCGGAACCGGATCCAGAACCTGTTGACCCTGATTATGGTTTCACCTCTGTTGATGACAGAGACGAGGCTCTTATTTACACAGGGACATGGCATGATGACAACAACGCATCTTTCAGCGAAGGGACTGCACGTTATACCAACAGTACGGATGCTTCGGTTGTATTCTCCTTTACTGGAACTTCCATTCGCTGGTATGGCCAGAGGGATACCAATTTTGGCACGGCAGAAGTTTATTTGGACGATGAACTGAAAACAACAGTTGATGCGAATGGGGCCGCAGAAGCAGGCGTATGTCTTTTTGAAGCGCTTGATCTTCCGGCTGCCGAGCATACCATTAAAATTGTGTGCAAGAGCGGAGTGATTGATATTGACCGCTTTGCATATGAAGCTGCTACCCTTGAACCCATCTATGAAAAGGTCGATGCGCTCTCGGATCGGATCACTTATGTTGGGAATTGGGAAGAGTATCACAACAGCGAGTTCTACATGGGAAACGCAATGCGCACAGACGAAGCCGGCGCTTATGCTGAACTGACTTTCCGTGGTACAGCCGTACGCCTGTATGCAGAGATGAGCTTCAATTTTGGCACTGCAGATGTCTATTTAGACGGAGAGTTAGTGGAAAACATAATCCTATACGGCCAGGAAGCAACTGGGCAGCTAATGTTTGAGCGTACGGGACTGGAGGAAGGAGAACATACCATTCGCCTTGTACAAAACGCCTGGAACATCAATTTGGACTATATTTCTTATCTACCAGAGCAAGATCAACCAACGCCGCCGGAGACGACGGTTACTGTTGATGCAATGGACGCCCAACTGGTGTATACAGGCGTATGGAATGATGACTATCATGACGTCTTTCAGGAAGGAACCGCCCGTTATGCCATTAGTGCCGGCGCCTCGGTCGAGTTCGAATTTACTGGAAGCGAAATCCGTTGGTATGGACAAAATGATTCCAACTTCGGTGTTGCCAGCGTTTATATCGATAATGAGTTTGTGCAGCAGGTAAATGTTAACGGAGCTGCGGCTGTGGGAAAGCTTTTGTTTCAAAAGACTGATCTACCAGCCGGTTCGCACACGATCCGCATTGTGTGCGATACTCCGGTTATTGATTTGGATTATTTGACTTATACCACTAAGGCATAATGTTTCATTCCAAATAAAATAGGAGGTTACTCATTTGGATAAAATTACATTTCTTGGCGCAGGCAGTACCGTCTTTGCAAAAAATGTTTTAGGCGACTGCATTACGACGGATGCTATGCGCGAGTTTGAGTATGCGCTCTATGACATTGACCATCAGCGGTTGGAAGAGTCCTATATGATGCTTTCTAATATTAACCGGAACTCTAACGACGGAAAGGCTAAGGTCGTCAAATATGCAGACCGGCTGGATGCTTTACGTGGAGCAAAATACGTCATTAACTGCATTCAAGTGGGAGGATATGACCCCTGTACGATTACAGACTTTGAAATTCCCAAAAAATATGGACTGCGCCAGACGATCGGAGATACGCACGGCATCGGTGGAATGTTCCGGGCACTGCGCACCATCCCTGTAATGTTGGACTTTGCGAAAGACATGGAGAAGGTCTGTCCTGATGCACTCTTCATCAATTATACAAACCCCATGTCCATGCTATGCTTGGCGATGTTCCGAGCCAGTTCTGTCAATACAGTTGGTCTGTGCCACTCCCACCAGGCCTGTGTACCTGAACTCCTCGCCGAGCTTGGCATGCCCTGGGACGGCGTTTCTTACAAGATTTCGGGCATCAACCACATGGCCTGGCTATTAGAGATTAGCCGCAACGGCGAGGATCTCTATCCCATCATCCGCAAGCGTGCCCAGGAGGGACCAATTTACGCCCCCACGCTTGCATTGCGTGAGTTACATCCTGAGTATGCGGACAGAATTCCGTCAGTGGCCGAGCAGTTTACTCCTGATAATCATCATGATATGGTTCGCTTCGAAATCATGAAGCAGTTCGGCTACTTCGTCACAGAATCCAGCGAGCACAGCAGCGAATATTACCCCTGGTTCATCAAAAAGGACCATCCTGAGCTTATCGACCGCTTTCACATCCCTCTGGATGAGTACCCCCGCCGTTGCCGCGATCAGATTGCGCGGTGGAAGCAGCAGGCCGAGCATCTGGTCCACAATGAGAACCTGACCCACACGAGGAGCAGCGAGTACGCCGCCGGCATCATCGAGGCACTGGAGACCGGCAGAACCTTTGGATTTGCTGGTAACGTTCTCAATACTGGGCTTATTGACAACCTGCCCTTCGATGCCTGTGTGGAAGTCTCCTGTATGGTAAACGAGGGTCATCTCTCCCCCTGCCACATGGGGCCGCTTCCCAATCAGCTCGCCGCGCTGAATCGGCGGCAGATCGAGGTGCACCAGCTCACCGTAGATGCCGCTCTCACCAGGAAGAAGGAGTACATCTATCAGGCCGCCATGCTGGACCCCCATGCCGGGAGCGAACTGACCATCGATGAGATCCGCAGCCTTGTGGACGACCTCATACAGGCCCACGGCGACTGGTTGCCGGAGTATCATTAAATAAATGCAAGAGCCACAGGGACCCATGCCAAGGTTATTCGCGCTTGCCCCGCAACTCGTTGAGGAAGAAACAAGGAGGGAAATTTTGTGTCTACCGAAGTCGTTAAGGAAGCTAAATTAGAGGAAGAACCAAGGCAATGTACCAAGAAGGAAAAGCTCGGCCACGCAATTGGTGTACTCGGGCATGATTCTATGTATACCTTGTGGTCTACCTGGACTACTCCGTTTTTAACGGATATTCTAAAGCTGCCCGCCGGCTTCCTAGCGTTCCTTTTTGGTGGGGCTCGATTCTTTGACGCCTTTACCGATATCTCTATGGGTATCATTGCAGACCGTACTAGGAGTAAGTGGGGCCGGTTTCGCCCGTGGCTTCTCCGCTCAGGTCCTCTTATGGGGATCTGTTTAGCACTCTCTTTCTTTAAGCCCGATATCGGCACCATCGGACTGTGCATTTTTGCAGGTATTATGTATATCATCACAGGCAGTATTGTGTTTACCTCCGTGGATATACCATTCTGGAGCTTGCCTGCGGCCATGACCAGCAATACGAAAGAGCGCTCGGAAATCGTTGGCTTCACTACCACCGCGTCCAATACCATTACTGGAATTATTGGATTAGTGATGCCAATGGCACTGGCCTTCTTTGGCGAATTTAACTGGTATGTTTACTTTTTCCTTGCACTTGCTGTTGCCGTCTGGGGTGTGACCATGTACCTGATTTCCTTCAAGTTGGTACGGGAGCATGTGGTACCAGACGACAGTGAGAAGTTTGAGCTCAAACTGGCACTAAAAAATATTTTTCAAAACAAGCCCTTGCTCCTGATCCAAATCTCAAATATCTTTTGCCTGCTAGGTATGATGCTGAAAGGCTATCTCAATTATTATTATTGTGTATATAACTGGGGCAGCCTGGGTTATATGACTGTGCTGAACTTAATTAATCTGGTTGGTATGGTTGTAGGCGCATTGATCTTCACCTTTCTCTCTCAGCATATTGGGAAAAAGAATTGCATGTTTCTCTTTGCCGGGCTCATGACAATATCCAGCCTCGTTCTCTACTTTGCCGGGTATCATAACGCTATTGTACTTTTTGCCACATCTTCTGTCTCAACTGTATGCGTTGGAGCTGTCATGGTCTGTGTCAACGCGATGATGATGGATACAATTGAGTATGGCGAATGGAAAACCGGCCAGCGCAATGAAGCTATGATTACCTCTACCCGTTGCTTCGTGACCAAGTGTGTCATGGCAGTCGCAGGTATCGCTGTTGCCGCTGTAATCGGTCTGACTGGCTACATTCCCCAAGAGACCGTACAGCCGGTGAACGTATTAAATTCTTTCCACTTTGTATATACGCTAGTCAGTGCTGGAATTATAATCCTTGCAGTTGTCCCCATGCTGTTCTATAAGCTGACCGAGAAGCGCCACGCTGAGATCATGGAGGAGTTGGCCGCCCGCAAAGCCAGCAAGACCCAATGAAGAAGTTCTTAAATTTTATCGTCTGAAAACAGAACGTGCCAATGGGGCACCCGGCGGCTATCGCCGGGTGCCCTCTGTGCAAAAGGAAAGGGGAAGCTATGACCAATCTACAAATTCAAAATCCGATTTCTGAACTCTTGCAAAAGCGCGGACAGAATCGTGAAATGGGCCTCTATTCCTGCTGCAGTGCCAACGAGTATGTAATTCGGGCGGCCCTTCGCCGGGCCAAGGACCGTGATACGGTGGTGCTGGTAGAGGCGACTGCAAATCAAGTGAACCAGAACGGCGGCTATACCGGCATGACCCCGGTAGCGTTCCGGGCGTTTCTGAACCGTTTAGCTGAAGAGGAAAATTTCCCGATTGACAAACTGCTCTGCGGCGGCGACCACCTGGGTCCGCTGACCTGGACCCATCTTCCCGAGGCTGAGGCAATGAAAAACGCAGGGGAACTGATCCGCTCCTATGTACTGGCTGGCTTTTCCAAAATACATATTGATACCAGCATGCGCCTGGCGGACGACGCGCCCAATGAGCGGTTATCGGATGTTGTGATCGCCCACCGCGGCGCCCAACTCTGCCGTATCGCCGAGGAAGCTTTTGCCCAATACAGTGCGTGGCACCCGGAAGCCCCTGCGCCGGTCTATATCATCGGCAGTGAGGTGCCCATCCCAGGCGGCGCCCAGGAAAATGAGGACAGCGTAACCGTAACCGCGCCGGAGGACTGCGAAGCCACGCTGTCCACGTTCCGGGCGGCGTTCTGCTCCAATCATTTGGAGGCGGCATGGGAGCGTGTGGTTGCCATTGTGGTGCAGCCCGGGGTGGAATTTGCCGACGAAAGCGTGATCGAATATGACCGGACAGCCGCCCACAGCCTGACGGAGCATTTAAAGCGGCACCCCAACCTGGTCTTTGAAGGACATTCCACGGATTATCAGCCGCGGCAATGCCTTCGAAAGATGGTAGAGGACGGGATCGCCATTCTCAAGGTCGGACCAGCTCTGACCTTCGCCCTCCGGGAAGGACTGTTTGCCCTGGAGCAGATCGAACGGGAATTGTATGGGATGATGGATTTCCCGTGTTCCCATTTTCGTGAGATCCTGGAGCAGGTCATGCTGGAGGACCAGGGCCAGTGGACCAAATATTATCATGGCTCTATGCCGGAGAAGCGGTACGCCCGGGCTTTCAGCTACTCAGACCGGGCCCGGTATTACCTGACCAACAGCAAGGTACAGGGTGCGCTCCGCCTCCTGCTGGATAATTTGAACACAGCAGGCATCCCAATGGCCCTGATCAGCCAGTATATGCCAGTCCAATACGCCAGAGTCCATGCGGGTATATTGCCTCCCAAGGCTGAAGACCTCCTGATGGACCGTGTGGGGGACTGCATCGACGACTATCTCTATGCGGTACTCAGGGACTGAAGCAAATCTGGAGAAAGCAAAGCCTTGAATACGGAAAGGGTGGAAATATTATATGGCACTGGTAAACAGCAGAGGACTTTTGAGGGATGCCCGTGCAAACGGTTATGCGGTAGGCGCGTTCAATGTAGAAAATATGGAGATGATGCAGGCTGTCATCGCGGCGGCGGAGGCCGAGCACGCGCCGGTCATACTTCAGACGACGCCATCCACATTAAAATACGCGGAGCCAGCAGTCTTCGCGGCCATGGCCCGTGCTATGGCCGGTAAGGCGTCTGTGCCAGTGGCTATGCACCTGGATCACGGAGACCGGTTTGGACTATGTCAGCAGGCCGCGTCAGACGGTTATACCTCCCTGATGATCGACGGCTCTAAACTGCCGCTGGACGAAAATATCGCCCTGGCCCGCAGAGTGGTGGAGATGGCAAGCGGGATGTCTTCCCGGCCTTGTGTGGAAGCGGAGCTGGGGAAACTGGGCGGTAAGGAGGATGATCTGGAGGTCAAGCCAGGTGAGGATCTTTACACAGATCCAGGCGAGGCGGCCCGTTTCGTCCGGGAAACGGGAATCGACTCTTTAGCCGTAGCCATTGGGACCGCACATGGTTTCTACAAGGGCAAGCCCAGGCTGGCCTTTGAGCGGCTGACTCAGATCCGGGAAGCGGTAGATATCCCCCTGGTGCTCCATGGCTCCTCCGGTGTCCCGGACGAAGATGTGCAGCGTGCGGTATCCATGGGTGTGTGTAAGGTCAACTTCGCCACGGAGCTTCGGGCCGCCTATACCCAGGCGGTACGGGACTGTCTGGCTCATGACGCCGCGCTCTACGATCCCAAGAAATATGGGGGCCCCGCGCGGGAGGCCGTCATCTCTCTAGTGCGGCATCGTATAAAAATTTGCGCTGGTAAAGTCGGCTTGATTGCTCCCTTGTAAGTATATATGACCTTTCTTTCCTAATGCATATCGTATTCTTTTGGTGGTAAAGGTATTTCAATCTGCCGCCTGTATCATGCAAAACGAGCAGAGCCCGCATAGCTTTTCTAAATTGCGGAAAGCTAAACACAACCAATCGGAAGGGGTGATATGCTTGTTCAAGCACGAAAAACAACTGTTTCATCCAGTAGAAGTGGAGCAGCCCAATCCTCAGTATGCCGCACTATTGCAGGAGCAGCTCGGCGGCGGCAACGGCGAGCTAAAAGCTGCCATGCAATATATGTCCCAGAGTTTCCGCATCAGAAACCCCAAGATCAAGGATCTGTTTATGGATATCGCGGCGGAGGAGCTGAGCCACATGGAAATGGTAGCTCAGACCATCAATCTGCTCAACGGTCATGACGTGGAGGCAGACAAGGTCCAGGCAGGCGAGATCGAAACACATGTTCTGCTTGGTTTGAATCCCGGTCTCATCAACGCCTCCGGCTATTCCTGGACGGCAGACTATGTCACTGTCACTGGAGATCTCTGCGCGGATCTGCTGAGCAATATTGCATCCGAGCAGCGGGCCAAGGTAGTATACGAATACCTCTACCGCCAGATTGAGGACAAAAAGGTACGGGAAACCATCGACTTCCTGCTCAACCGTGAGGAGGCGCACAACCAAATGTTCCGGGATGCCTTTAATGAGGTGCAGGACAGCGGCTCCAATCAGGACTTCGGTACAACCAAGGCGGCAAAGATGTATTTCTCCCTGTCCAACCCCGGCCCCAATGCATTCGCGGGAAATGAAGTATCCGCGCCCAAGTTTGCAAAATAAAAAGCGGCAGGGGCCGTGTGGTCAAGAGTTCTTCTGCTTTATAAACCATCCTTTCCCTCAAGCCCTTGCTCCGCAGGGTCTTAAGGGGTGCATTCTTATCATAGGCCAAAACGAGAGCCGACTTGTCAAACAAGTCGGCTCTCGTTTTATATCCTGCGCCCGTTTGTCATTCCGCCTCCCGCAGGCGCTCCACCACGGTGTGCCGGGCGATGGAGCGGTAGGTCAGCAGGGGGATCACCAACCCCAGGACCACGAAGATGGGGAAAATAAGCAGGATGGGCGCCAGGGTGAAACGGTAGGTGAAGAACCAAAACAGGCTGTTCACGGCGGTACCCAGCAGCGGCCCCATGACCACTGTGAGGAGCAGGGAGGCCAGCACGGCCGCCAGGGTGTAGAGGAGGCCCTCCAGCACCAGCATCTTCTTGAGCTGCCCGCCGGTCATACCGATGGACTGGAGCACGGCGAACTCCCGCCGGCGGGTGATGATGCCGGTGAGCACGGCGTTGAAGAAGTTGAGCACGCCCACCAGGCCCACGATGAAGCTCAGCGCCCCGCCCAGCATCAGGAACATCCCCCGGAAGCCCTCAAACTCTGCGGCGTAGGTGGCCTTGCTCTCGTAATCGAGCTGGGGGTTGACGTTCTCCGTGTAGTCCCGGAGAAAGCCCTCCATATCCGCCGTCGCGCCGTCGTCCACGTCAAAGGCGTAGTACATGATATCCGCCGTGCCGGTGTCCTGGAGGAAGGTCTGGTCGTTGAGGATAAACTCGTCGGCCCCGTAATAGCGGTAGCTCAGGGCGGTGGGGACGCTGACCAGGGCTGCCACCTCATACTCGAGGTCCCGGTACTTCACCGCCCGGGCGGCAAAGGGCGCGCCCTCCGGAATGTCCTCCTCTCCGCCGTACACCTCGCCAGTGTTGGGGTTGTAGTACTCGTACTCCTCCACGTGCCGCAGTGTAATTTTATCCCCAAGGCGGGCCCAGTGGCTGTCCATCCGCGGGCTGCCGTAGTCGTCCTCGGAGTACACGGCGGCCACGTACCGCCCGCCCGGCTCGTAGAGCTTGGAAATATCCCCCTCCAGCACGGTCAGGCGGTCCAGGGCAAACCGCTCCATACCGTAGAGCTGGGCCCGGTCGGCCAGCAGGCCGTCCTCCGTGCGGTCCATGCCGGACACCATCTGATCCAGGGTTTCCGCGTCGTTCCACCGGCCCCACACCGAGCGGTAGTACTCCTCGGTGATGAACTCCTCCACCGGGGAGGTGCAGCCGTAGGTGCGGCCGCCGGCCGTGATGCCGCCCCGGGCCTCCACCTCTTTCACCGCGTCCTCCGGCAGGGCCATGTCCGGGTTGAATACCTCCCCGCCGGTCTGGAAGTGTCCGGCATCGGCCAGGATAAAGTCGCTGGCCGTAAAGGCGGCGATATACTTATCCATGTCGAAGCCCTTGGCGAAGGTGACCGTCATGGTGAGCAGCACCACCGCCAAGCACAGGGAGAGCACGGTGACCACCGTCTTGCCCCGGTTCCGGCCCAGGTTGGCCCAGGCCATGGAGAGCAGGGAGACCCCCTTCCCCGCCCGCTTTCCGGCCTTCCTGCGGGTTTTGCTCCCTTCGGTGTAGCGCACCGCCTCAACAGGGGACACCTTTGCCGCCATCCGGCCCGGCTTTCGGCAGGACAGGAGCACCGTCACCAGGGCGAACAGGGCGGAGGCCGCAAAGAGGACGGGGTTGACGGACACAACATTGGTCACGCCGTTCAGCCGGCCGATCACCGCCGGGGTGAGCCCCGCCCCCACCAGCCAGCCCAGCAGCAGCCCCACCGGGATCCCCGCCAGGGAGAGGGCCAGGGCCTGGTAGCGGATGATGCGCCGGAGCTGGCGGCCGGTGGTGCCGATGGTCTTGAGCAGGCCGTAGAAGCGGATGTCGTTGGTGACGGAGATCTGGAACACGTTGTAGATGATCAGATAGCCGGTAAAGAGGATGAGCAGCAGCACGGCGGCAATGGCGGCCACCACCTGGACGTCCAATCCGCTGGCGAGCTGGGCGCCGGTGTAGCCCCAGTTGACGCCGGAGCGAATATAGTCCTCCCCGGCGGCGTCCTCGCTCTGGAACCCGTGGCCGGCCAGAATCTGCTCCATGTCCCGCTCGATGTGGGCCGAGCCGCTCTTGAGCATCACGTCCAGGTTCCAGGCGCCGGTCATGCCGTCCTCCGGGGCGTTGGGGTTCACCCCCGCCTCGTCCAGCAGGGCGTCCACCCGGCTCTCCGGGAGGAGCACGTGGTTGGCTACGATGGCCTCGTCGTACTCCCACCAGCCGGAGAGGGTGAAGGTCTGAGTGGTCTCATGCCCGTCCACATCAAAGGTGAGGGTGAACCGGGCCCCCAGCTCCGGCTCCACGCCCAGCAGCTCCAGCACGTGGGTGTCGGTGGCCGCCTCGTCGGTACCCTCCTGGGGCAGGCGGCCCTCCGCCGGGTCGCAGTACATCCAGTGGGCGTCGTTGGCGTCGGCGTAGCTCACCTCCACGTGGGCTTTGTTGAAAGGGTCCTGAGTCGGCATACCCACGAACCGCCGCAGGCCGGCCTGCCCGATCAGGGGGTCGTCCTTCAGCGCCTCATACTGCGCTTCGGTCAGGTATTTGAAGCCGCCGTGGGAGTAGCCGCCCACCTGCCGGAAGTTGTTCTGCTGGAATCCGTCGTTGATGGACAGGGCGATGGTGAACAGGGAGGTAAAGAGCACCGTGGTCAGCGCAATAGCCAGCACCGCGATGAGGTTGCGGGTGCGGCTGGCCCGCAGGCTCCGCCGTGCCAGGGTGCGCACACACTTGCGGTTGGAGACGTTCATACCCTCGCCCCCTTACCGCGTGACGATGCGCCCGTCCTCGATGCGGACGATGCGGTCGGCCAACTGGGCGATCTCCTCGTTGTGGGTGATCATCACCATGGTCTGGGCGAACTTCTGCCCGGTGACCTTCATCAGTCCCAGCACATCCTGGCTGGTGCGGGAGTCCAGGTTGCCGGTGGGCTCGTCGGCCAGGAGGATGGCGGGCTTGGCAGCCAGGGCCCGTGCGATGGCCACCCGCTGCTGCTGGCCGCCGGAGAGCTGCCCGGGCAGGCTGTCCAGCTTCTTCTCCAGCCCCAGGACGGCGATCACCTCCCTGACGTAGCTCTCGTCCACCGCGCCGCCGTCCAGCTGAATGGGGAGGACGATGTTCTCATATACGCTGAGCACCGGCACCAGATTATAGGCCTGGAACACGAAGCCGATCTTCCGCCGCCGGAAGATGGTCAGCTCCTCGTCCTTCAGGGTGGACAGCTCCCGGCCGTCCACCGTCACCGTGCCGGAGGTGGGCCGGTCCAACCCGCCCAGCATGTGTAGCAGGGTGGACTTGCCCGACCCCGACGTGCCGATGATAGCCACGAACTCGCCGTTCTCCACGCTCAGCTCCACCCCGTCCAGGGCTTTCACCAGGGTGTCCCCCGCGCCATAATATTTCTTCAGTTCCCTGGTCTGCAAAATCGCCATTTGGAATCTCCTCCTGTGGAAAAAATGGGTACTGCCTTCTGACAGTACCCATTGTAGTGGATCAATCTTTCCACACTCTTTCTCAAATCTTACAGTTTGGAAAGATCCGCCCTATTCCCGGGGCAGGTAGAGGGAAAAGGTGGTTCCCTGGCCGGGGCGGGAGGCCACCTTGACATAGCCCCCCTGCCGCCGCAGGATCTCCCGGACCAGGTAGAGACCGATGCCCACCCCCTCCTCCGCCCGCACAGCGCCGCCCCGGTAGAAGCGGCCGAAGATCCGCCCCTGCTCCTCCTCTGGGATGCCGATGCCGGTGTCGGACACGTCCACCCGGCAGAACTGCCCCAGGGGGACGGCGGAGAGGGTCACCCGTCCCCCCGCCGGGGTGTACTTTACCGCGTTGTCCACCACATTAAAGAGGGCCTCCGCCGTCCACTTCCGGTCAAAGCGGGCGGCCGCCCCGCAGGGCTCCGCCGCCAGGGTAAGCCCCTTGGCCTCCGCCTGAGGACGGGCCTGGGCCAGCGCCCCCTCCAGCAGCGGCCCCACCGGCTGGGGCTCCGGCGCGGTGGTAATGATCCCCGTCTCCAGCCGGGAGGCTTTCACCAGGGCCTGGATCAGAAAGGACAGCTTCTCCGCCTGCCGGGACAGGGTGGCCGCCTGGGCGGCCTGCTCCGGGGACAGCTCCCCCTCCGCCAGCAGGGAGGCGTACAGCAGGATGTTGGCGATGGGGGTCTTGGTCTGGTGGGAGATGTCGGAGATCAGGGTCTGTATGGCGGCCCGCTTCCCCTCCAGCTCCCGGGCCGAGGCGGCGCTGCCGTTGAGGAACCGGGCCAGCCGGCCCTCCAGGGCGGAGAGGCGGGACTCGTCAAAGCGGCTCTCCCGAAAGCTGCCGTCCACCGCATCGGCGAGCATCCGGTCCAGCCGGGCCAGCAGCCGCCGGGTGTAGAGCCACTGGACCAGCCCGAAGCCCGCCCCCAGCGCCGCCAGGGCCAGGGCCCCGCACACCGCCGGGGTCACCGTTTTTCCTCCCAGGTGTAGCCCAGGCCGTACACCGTCTTGATGGGGGCGTCCGTCAGCTTGTCCCGCAGCCGTTTCACCGCCACCGACAGGGCGTTGGCGTCCACAAACTCGCCCCCGTCCCACACCCGGTCCAGGAGCTGCTCCCGGGTCAGGGTCTGCCCCCGGTGCTCCACCAGCAGGCGCAGCAGCCGCTGCTCCGTCTTGGACAGCTCCACCTCCGTCCCGTTCCGCATAAAGCGCAGGCGCTCAAAGTCGAAGGAGAAGGGCCCCAGCTCCAGCGCGGCCGCCGGGGCGCTCCCCCGCCGCAGCAGGCGGTTCACCCGGGCCCGCAGCACCGCCAGGGAGAAGGGCTTGGTCACGTAGTCGTCCGCCCCCAGCTCCAGGCCCGCCACCTGGTCACTCTCCAGGTCGTTGGCGGTGAGAATCAGCACCGGCACCCCGCTGGTTCGCCGCAGCGCAGTGAGAAAATCCAGTCCATTTCCGTCGGGCAGGTTGAGATCCAGCAGCACCAGCGCGTATTCCCCTTCGCTCAGGGCCGCCCAGCCCTGGGCCAGGGTGGCCGCCACCCTGATTTCCCGGCCCTCCCCGGCCAGCGCCAGGGCGGTCCCCCGCCCCAGCGCCTGATCATCTTCTATCAGCAGAATCCGCTCCATGCTCCGCCCTCCCCTGTTTCGCGCCTCTTATCATAACACACTCCGGTCCCTCCGGCAACCGCCGCCTTGTCCGCATAGTGCCGCCCGTTCCGCCATATCCTAGCGTTGTTCCCTTTGAACAGGAGACCGAATATAATTTCAAAAATTATATTTAAAGTTTCTATTGATTATATTGTGCGGCATGTGTTATACTAAAGGTAAGGAAAGGTGATCCATATGAATCAGGAAAACGCACTCCCCCGCCGCAAGGCCATGCTCTATTATCCTTCCCAGGCAAAGCCGCGCCCGGCCAGGCTGCGGGAAAAGGACCGGGACCCTTATGACGGGCTGCGTCCCTGGTCCGCCATTACCCACGGCATTGGGGCCGCCCTGGCCCTGCTGGGCACCGTGCTACTCCTGCTGCGCTGCGCCGCCCTCTCCCTCAGCCCCTGGCACGTGGTTTCCTTCCTTATCTATGGTGTGAGCATGGTGGGTCTATATACGGCCAGCACTCTCTATCACTGCCGCAACGTCAGCGTCAAGGGCCGCATCGCCCTGCGCAAGTACGACCACGCCTCTATCTACTTCCTCATCGCCGGTACCTATACCCCTATCTGCCTGGTGGTGCTCCGCACCGACGGTGCCTGGGGCTGGGCCCTGTTCGGTGTCATCTGGGCCTTGGCCCTGGCCGGGCTGGTGCTCACCCTGGCCTGGATCACCGCCCCCCGCTGGCTCACCGCCGGCATCTATATCTTCATGGGCTGGCTGGCTGTGGTGGCCCTCGTCCCCCTGCTGCGCCTGCTCCCCCCTGCCGGCTTTTTCTGGGTGCTGGGCGGCGGCATTCTCTACACCGTGGGCGGCGTGCTCTACGCCGTCAAGTGGCCTGGCCGCGATAATCCCCGCTTTGGCTGTCACGAGATTTTTCACCTGTTCATCCTTATGGGCTCGGTGTTTCACTTCATGCTCATGTACCGGGTGGTCGCGTTTCTCTGAGCACAAGTAAAGGAGCTTCCGCCATACAGCGGAAGCTCCTTTTTGCGCGGTCATTCCTCTGCTGGAGGCTCCGGCACTTCGGGCAGCGGGCCCATGGTACCCAGACAGCGGTTGATCGGGGTCCCCAGGTTGTGGAACTTCTCCTCGTAGTCGGTCATTACACCGTGGATGCCGTCGGCGTGCAGGTCGCGGGTGACCTCAGACACCCCAAAGCCCACCCTGGGGAACTGGAACAGGGACCACTCGAATAGATCCCGGTTGTCTGTCTTGAAGTGGATCTCCCCCGCCTCTGCCAGCACCTGCCGGTAACGCAGCAGGAAGTCCGGGTGGGTCAGCCGCCGCTTGGCGTGGCGGTTGCTGGGCCAGGGATCGCAGAAGTTGATGTAGATGCGGTCTACCTCACCCGGAGCAAAGAACAGCGGAAGCTGCGCTACGTCCCCATCCACAAAAAAGACGTTGTGCAGCTCCTGGGCACAGACCCGCTCCATGGCGATCACCATGGCGTCCGGCACCCGTTCCACCGCAATATAGAGCGCCTGTGGATTCTGCGCCGCAGTCTCCGCCGTAAAGCGGCCCTTGCCGCAGCCCAGCTCCAGAAAGACCTCCTTCGCCTCGGGCATCAGCTCCCGCCACTTTCCCTTCCACTCCTCCGGGTCGGAAATCAGCACCCGGGTACAGCGTTCCATCCGCACTCCCAGGTTCGGTTTTTTTCTCATTCGCATAGCCTAGCTCACCTCGTATGGGCTATCATATCATATCAAAATGCCCTCTTGCAATCCTTCTGTCTATATATTATAATAGAAAAGCTGACTGAGCAACAAAGTGGAACACTCCAACAAAATATCCGGGTGTAGCGCAGTTGGTAGCGCACGTGATTTGGATGCACTGTCCTAGCTATCCACGATGGCAACAGCCGAAGCCAGGAAAGCCTTGAAACGCGGGCGTTTGCGGGATTTCGCCGGGTCACGAAATTGGGTCGAAAAACGGCTTTGACCACAGCGCCGCCCACAGACACGAAAAACTTGCTTTTCCCTTCTCTGCATGGTATCATGCAGAAAAATTAAATATCCGGGTGTAGCCTATCGGTCAGGCACTTGCTTTGGGAGCAAGCTAAGGCTGGTTCGACTCCAGTCACTCGGACCAAAAGAGGATAATCCGAACTGCATCTTCCCTGTGGGGGATGCGTTCGGATTTCTTCTTTTTACTGAAAACTTAAATTTGACCCGATAAACAAAAAAAGGGCGAACCTTCCTTCTAGCCGAGGAAAGTTCGCCCTTTTTCGATTTATTTTTGTCGAATTTCGGTGTATGATAGGAACCATGGCAGTTCTTTTGCAGACCTCCTTGTATATTCGTTTTTGATGTAGATCACAGCTTGCAAGCCATCACTTCGCTTTTTGACTCTTAGCCTGCTCGGCCTGCCACTGAGCAAATCGGCGCTGCCCTTCTTCGCTGGCGTAAAACTTTTCGATTTCCGGCAGCAGCACACGGGCCAGCGCCTCCATCTCATGCTGCGGGATGCCGGTACCATAATCATTTGGCTTTTTCTTCTTACCCTTCTTCAATAGGCCGCTCCTCTCTCCCGTGGTCGCCACGGGCATACACGTCCAATACTTCCTGGGGGATACGCTCCAGCACAGCTACGGCATCCGCATAGTCTCGCCGCAGTTTGGCGTCGGCCAGCTGTTTCAAGGTACTTTCTCTGGTAGCCTTGTCCAGAGACTGCTCCAGCTGTGCGTTTTCCTGTTTCAGCTTTTTGTTCTCAGCGTTAGTGGCCGTGAAAGCTACTTGATACTTCTTCATCGTGGTGTGCATCTGCTCCACCGCCGGGATATACTTGTCCAGCAGCGCTGCAATCTCGGTAGCTCTGCTTTTGGCGTTAAAGGCTCCAATACCGGCCAGCAGTTCCTCCAGCTTGGCTTTCTGCTTGGTCAATCGGGTCATCTCTTTGAACACTCTGGGCGGGATGTGGTCACGTCCGGTCTGGCTCGCACTTTCCCCACGCTCCAGATCCGGGTATTTGCGCACCATGTGTTCCCAGAACTTGTCCTGCCACTGGGTCAGTTTTTTCTTATTGCCCACGATCTCCTTGGCGCTGAGCCTGCCATCCGCAGTCAGCGGGACAAAAGAAAGGTGCATATGGGGCGTTTTCTCGTCCATATGCACCACAGCAGATATGATAGTTTTAGGGGCTTGGTTTTGCTGGATAAATGCCAGCGCCTCTTGAAAATAGGCTCTGATCTCAGATTTTTTCTTTCCCCGAAAGAACTCCGGTGTGGCAGTTACCAAGGCTTCCACGACTCGAACACTGTCTGACCGGGTACGGCAACCGGCTTCTTTGATTTGCCGCTCCGCCTCCGCACGATATTTTTGTTCCGGCTCGATCAGATGGAAATTGTACTTGCTCCTGCTGATGTCCACATCGGGATTGCTGGCGTATTTCTCTTTGGTGCGCTCGTTGTGGGCTTCAATGTTCCCGATCTCCGGCCCTTTGTACTTGGCAAAGCGGAGAATGGCATATTGAGGTCTGCTCATCGTTTTCTCTCCTTTTCAACTGTTTAGATTGTTATAAAAGCAAGAACACAGTCAACCAAAGCGTACGTACGTACATGGCTCAGCGCCGCCATTCCCCCGGTATATCTTCCGGTACGTACGTACGCTTCGAATCACCGGAAAACACCGACATATTATTTCTCACCAGCACTTCGATACCCAAGAAACCTCGCACCCGCCGTCCGGCGGCATTGGTCACATTGTTGCAGTATTCCAGATTATAGCGGCTCTGGCAGGCAATCAGGGCTTCGCTGAAGCTGCGGGGTTTCAGGGCGGGCAGATTATTTTCGGCGCAGTAAATCTGGTATGCCTCGTACAGCTCTTTGGAGCTGGCAGACATATCGGCTTTCCGGCGAATATACCCGTCTGAATCCAGAAAATCGAACACATTGTTGTTGTCCCTCTTAACGGCCTCCCGGTTTTCTCTGGTGCGCTCACTTTCGGTAAACTTGAAGTTGTTGGACACCAGCCTCTGCAAGCCTTCAAAGGCCCAGAGCAGGATGCCCTCCACCTCGGCCTTCATCTTTTCAGCCAGATCGGGGTCGTCCACACGGTTAGCGGGCTTGTCCTTTGTGGTCAGCACCAACTGGCGGCGGTAAAATCCGTCACTCCGGTCAAACAGCGCCTGCAAATCCCCGTTGGAGAAGGCCAGCAACCGGGCACACATCCACCCTTGATAGCTCTGCTTACCCTTGCGCTCCAAGTCCATCTTGCCTTGGGCGGTGACGATGGACTTGACATAGTTGGTCTGACGCAGGGCCTCCATCCGCATATCGTCGTCCACGCACAGGAGAATATGCTCCAGATCCGCGCGGGCAAATCGGTTCTCCGATACTTTTCCTATGCTGCCGTCCTTCATATTCACGCCGAACAAATGCCCCAGCACAGCGCCGATCTGGCTTTTGCCTTCACCACCGTTTCCCTTGAGAATCATCATCCGCTGCCCCTTGTTGCTGGGAATCAGGCAATAGCCGATATACTCCTGCAAGGTGGGAATGTCCTCCGGGTAGAGCAGGCCGTCCAGAAATTGCAGCCAGAGAACAGGTTTCGGAGCGTTAGGGTTGTAGGCCACAGGGAAACGGTTGCGGACGATTTCAGGTTTTCCCTCCACAAACCTCCCATCCAGAAAGAGCGTCCCGTTGGAAAGATGAATCCGATCCGGCTCCGGGGGAAAATCCTCCACCAGCGCCGCCAGCTTCATCAGCTCCACAATGTTGCTGATTTTGCGGGGGATGTTGCTGACCGCACAGCATTTCAGTTCCTCAAAAATCTCGCCCCGCAGGGGGAGTTCATCGGTGATACGGCCTTCCGGCGTGAAAAAAGCCCCGTTTGTGAAGATGATCTTGTGTGTCTGCAAGAACTCCTCACAAAACAGGGCCTCGTTGATGTTTTTTCCATCGAACCAGATAGGCATCCCCTCAGGCTTCTGTTTATTTTTCATGGGTCTATCCCTCCTTAAAGTGTGGTAGGTCTCTGCCTGTCTGCCTGAATATACGGAGAAAAAGGCTATAGACCTAAAAAACAGGCGAAAGTGCAAGAAATAAAAAAATCCGCCCTGCCATCTTGCAGAAATGCAAGACCACAGGGCGGTGCAGCATAGAAAATTGTTTGATCTTTCCAGTGTTCTCCGATGCAGTGGAGACAAGCTGATTGAGAAAGGAGGAGCGTTTATGGAACCAGTTTTTCTGCCGGGAGACCTGCGGACCCGGATCGTGGATTTGATGAAATACCACAAGATTTCTCAGGCGGATCTGGCCGTGAAAATAGGCGTAACCGAGAGTACCTTAAACCGTTTTCTGACTGGAAAGGTGGAAAAGCTGGGCCATGAGCAGGTCCTCCGCCTGGCCCGGACCTTCCAGGTATCCACTGACTTTTTGTTGGGGCTGACGGAGATCCCAGACCGCAAAAACTATGAGATTTCCGAACTGGGATTGTCCGTAGAGGCGGCTAAAAATCTGTATCTGGGCAAGGTGCAGCCGGATGTGGTCAACCGGCTGTTGGAAAGCCCCCGCTTTGCAGAAGTGACCTATTTGATCGGCCAGTATCTGGACGATACGTTGGCAGAGGGATATGCGCTTCAAAACCAGATGATGACCACCCTCCGCTCCATGCTGATGGGGGCTGTGCGGACCGATGCCGCCGTGCAGGCTGCCAGAGAGGTAAACCGCCTGAAAGTGCCGCCTTATCAGGCCGACTTGACCACCATTCAAAACCAATTTATGGCGGCAGTACGGGAAGTCAAGCAAGAAGTGGGAAACGATCTGGATGCCGCTAAAAGTCTCTCCAAAGCCGTCACCCAGAAGATGTTTACTGAGCTAACCAAGGGCCAGGATATGCAAAGCCCGTCCATCACACCGGAGCAGATTGCACAGGCAGTTACAAGCAGCGTGTCCGGTATGGATGGCGTCAATCTGGAGGCCTTGAATCAGTCCAGACATTCTTGGAAAGCACCTTAGCACCTCCAGCGTCACATACAGATGAAGAACCGGACCAATGAACAGCTGTGCGCCCTGGCTCAAAAGGGGGACGCTGGGGCCCGCAGTCTGCTGCTGGAACAAAACATGAGGTTTCTTCGTAAGACCGCCGGAGAACTGTACCGAAGCATGAACCTTGCCCAAAGTGATCTCTGTGTGGACTGCGAAGATTTGGTCCAGGAGGGCAGCATTGGCCTGTTGAGCGCCGCTGCGGGGTTTGATGCTGCACGGGGCATAAAGTTTCTGACCTATGCGGCCCCTGCCATCCGCAACGCCATGACCGATTTCATCCGGGCGGAATTTTCTCAGTTTGAGCAAAAAGTGGTTCATGGTGAAAACGAATTGGGCATTCAGATCATCCGTTTGGAAGATGTGCGGAGCGAGGAAGAACAGGCCCAGCGCATCGAGGCGATTTCCCATCCTCTGGCACATTCTCCAGAGGAAATTTACATCAAGCAGGAGGAACTTTCCGAGCTGTATCAAGCCCTTGGGAAGCTGTCTGCCAGAGAGCAGACCTATCTCCTGTATCGGTTCGGGTTTGCAGATGATACGGTCCACCCCCTGATCGGAACGGCGATGCACTTTCATCTTACCGAGAGTCGGGCAAAGCGCACCGAGGAACAGGCGCTGGACAACCTGTGGCTGGAGCTGCCATGGTGGTATTAGTGCGTTTCGCTGCGGCGGGACGGGGGGTCATATATACCTCTGCTTCCTTTTCCGGTCAGGCGGATTTTGCCCTATGAGCAAATCCCGATTTCGTCCGTGGCCGTACAAAATCCGCCTGCCCTACTGCCGCCGAAAAGTGTCTGCCCGCTGCCCATCTGCCAAGTTGCAGATGCCGCAGTCAGCCCCTTCCCGGCGTCAGCCGGAAGCAAAGGTATAACACACTAGACTTTCCTATGGAAAATCGTGTGCCAACAGGGGTGCTGCTCGCCCCTATTGGAAACCCAGAGCCAAAGGGGCTATGCCCCTCTGGACTCCCCGCCTGTCCGTGCAGTGGCTATCCATCCTGCTTCCGCACGCTGGATACGCTCCTACCCGAACAGGTAAAACAGGCACAGAAATTTGCCCGGGTGGCGGGCAGATTTCTGTGCCTGTTTTTGTTCAGCGGCGGCTGGGCAAAGCATACGCGGAAGCCTTGCAGAACCCTCGGCCTTGGTTGGAGATTTTCGTATTGGAGTGCGAAAATCGATTGTCCCAAGTCTCTATATCTGGTATAATAAAACAGTCGAATTCTCTGACCGGAGGTACCCATATGGTCATCTCTTACAATAAGCTCTGGAAATTACTCATTGATCGGAAAATGAGCAAAGCAGACTTACGCCGAGCAGCGGGAATCGCCCCCAATACCATGACAAAACTAAACCGCGATGAAGAAGTGACCCTAGAAACACTGGGGAAAATTTGTGGTGTGTTGAAAGTCAATGTCGGAGATATTGTGGATATTTTTCCTGATGCTCCATAACAAGATAGAAAGAGAGGGAGAACTATGACTCCATTTGAAATTGTAACTGCCATTTTGAACTTGCTTGCACTTATCCTGATTCCCATAATAGCCGTGATAATTGGTCAGTATTTGCAAAATGTTTCAGCAAAACGAAAAGATAAAATGGACGTGTTTAAGACGATGATGATGAACAGAATCGGCTGGTCCGTTGAAGGTACACGAGCCATGAACATTATTGATATTGTTTTTTTGGATGATAAAAATGTTCGACAGGCTTGGAGTGAATATTATCATGCTCTTTGTGTCAAAGACCCAGATGAAATACAGTTAAAGCAAATGCAGCAAGCACAAGATAAATTACTTGAGAAAATGGCTATTTCTCTTGGATATAAGGATAAAATCACATGGGAAACCATTCAGAATCCTTATGTTCCGAAAGGAATGATGGAGGCAATGGATCAGCAACAGATCATCCAAAAAGGACAGACAGAGCTTGCAAAGGTAGCTGGTGCGTTTGCTCAAATGATAAATACTAACGCAGCCAATCAAGCACCAAACCGACAGGAGGATAATCCCCATGCCAACACTTGAATGGATTGGAAAAGATAAGGTGGTAAACCACCACCAGGAGGTGCCTTACCGGGTGCTGGAGCGCCAGTACAGCTATGACGAAGCCGGACAGCACGCCGAGGACAACGGCAGCGAAAACATGATTATCCATGGCGACAATCTGGAGGCACTGAAAGCCCTGCTGCCCCAGTACGAGGGCAAGGTGAAGTGTATCTACATCGATCCTCCCTACAACACCGGCAACGAGGGCTGGGTATATAACGACAATGTCAATGACCCCAAGATTAAAAAGTGGCTGGGCGAAGTGGTTGGCAAAGAAGGCGAGGACCTTTCTCGGCATGATAAGTGGCTGTGTATGATGTACCCCCGTTTGAAGCTGTTACAGAGGCTGTTAGCGGAGGATGGGGCTATTTTTATCAGTATTGGCGATGATGAAAATGCAAGTCTTAAGATGATTTGTAACGAAATCTATGGCGACAACAACTTTATTGATACGATCATTTGGCAAAAAATATATACCGTTAAGAATTCAGCACAGTATTTTTCCGGGATGCACGACTATATAATTGTCTATTCAAAAAATAAGTCTCAATTTCACCGGAACTTGCTTCCAAGAACGGTAGATCTTGATAATAGTTACACCAATCCTGATAATGACCCTAGAGGTGTTTGGACTACTAACGCAGTTCAAGCAAGAAACTATTATGCTCAAGGAAGTTATGAAATCATTTCACCTTCAGGAAAGAAATTTTTGCCGCCTTCTGGGACTTATTGGAGAGTATCACAAGAAACATTTTTAGCACTTGATGCTGACAAGCGAATTTGGTGGGGAAAAAATGGAGACAGCGTTCCAAGAATTAAAAAATTCCTTTCTGAAGCTAAGCAAGGTGTAGTTCCCACAACGTTGTGGTCGTATAAAGATGCAGGCCAGAATGCAGATGCAAAACAAGAAATCCGAAAAGTCTTTGAGCATGAGTCTGAAATATTTACCACTCCAAAGCCTACGCGCTTAATAGAGCGCATACTTCAAATTGCCGCTGATCCTGATTCCATCATTCTCGACTCTTTTGCCGGCTCGGGCACTACTGCCCATGCCGTACTCAACATGAACAAGGCCGACGGCGGCAACCGCAAATTCATCCTTGTGGAAATGATGGACTACGCCGACAGCATTACCGCCGAGCGTGTCAAGCGAGTAATTAACGGCTATGGGGAGGGCAAAAAAGCCGTGGAAGGCACCGGCGGCAATTTCAGTTACTATGAGTTGGGGCCTGTTCTTCTGCTGCCGGACGGCAACCTCAATGAAGAAGTGGGCCCGCAGAAAATCCGGGAATACGTCTACTACATGGAGACCAAAGAGCCCATGCCCGCCGAACAACCCGCGGACGAGCCTTACTTCATGGGCCTGTGCCGCAACACCGCCTATTACTTCTATTATGAGCGGGAAAATGTCACCACCCTGGACCATGCCTTTTTAGCTACTATCCAGACCAAAGCCGAGGGCTATACCATCTATGCCGACCTGTGTGCCATCCCACAAGAGACACTTCACAAGCATAACATCACCTTTAAGAAAATTCCCCGAGATATTGCCCGGCTGTAAAGGAGCGTGAAGAAATGGAACTGAAATCTTATCAAAAAGAAGTCATTGCCGATCTTGCACGCTACCTGGAGCTGGTGGTGGAGCTGCAAAGCCCGGCAAAGGCGTATCAGGCCCTCTGGAACGAAAAGAATGTTCTGGTGGGCTTCGGCGGTATGCCGAATTATGTGAATGTGCTCCCCGGCGTGCCTCATGTGTGTGCTAAGGTGCCCACAGGCGGTGGCAAGACCTATATTGCCGCCAGTTCTCTGCGGACGATTTTTGACGCCATGCCCCAGCGCCGGGCCAAGGCCGTTGTATGGCTGGTGCCCTCCGAGGCCATTCTGACCCAGACCCGTAAGGCGCTGGAAAATCCAGACCATCCCTACCGCCAGCGGCTGGATGTGGATTTTGGCGGGCGGGTACAGGTGTACTCCAAGGAGCAGGCCCTCATGGGACAGAACTTCACCCCCTCTGCGGTGACAGAACAGCTTTCCTTGTTTGTGCTCAGCTATGATTCCTTCCGAACCAGCAAAAAGGAAGGGCGCAAAGCCTATCAAGAGAACGGTTATCTGGCCGAATTTGCCAAGTGGACGGACGATCCGTCCGTTCTACTGGCCGATACCGATGAGACGGCGTTGATCCAGGTGATCCGTTATCTGAATCCGGTGGTCATCGTGGACGAAAGCCACCATGCCACCTCAGATTTGAGCGTGGAAATGCTGCAAAACTTCAATCCTAGTTTTGTGTTTGATCTGACCGCCACCCCCAAGAAGAAAAGCAATATCATCTCTTTTGTGGATGCTGCACGACTGAAAAAGGCCAACATGGTCAAGCTGCCGGTTATCGTCTATAACCGCAAGTCTCAGGCCGATGTCTATGGAGATGCTATCGCTATTCGTGCCAAGCTGGAAGCTCAGGCTAAGCGAGATCAGGAAAGCAGCAGGCGCTATATTCGTCCCATTGTTCTGTTCCAGGCACAGCCCCGCAACAATGCGGACAGCACCACATACGAAAAAATCAAGAAGACGCTGGTGGACGGCGGTATTCCCGAAAAGGAAATTGCCATCAAAACCGGCGATAAGGACGAGCTGAAAAATGTGGACTTGTTGTCCCCAGACTGCCCCATCCGGTACATCATCACCGTGAATGCCCTGAAAGAGGGCTGGGACTGCCCCTTTGCCTATGTGCTGGCCACGGTGGCAAACCGCACTTCTACTGTGGATGTGGAGCAGATTTTGGGGCGTGTGCTTCGGCTGCCCTACACGCAGAAGAACAGTAGTGAAGTGCTGAATCTCTCCTATGTCATCACATCTTCCGCAGACTTCCACCAGACGCTGGAGAAGGTGGTGACTGGGCTAAACAGCGCCGGTTTCAGCAGCCGTGACTACAGGGCACAAGATGTGGATGTTCCCGTTATAGCACCTCCCACCGCAGAGACAGAGCAGCTTCCCATTGTAACCCCTCCCGCTGACGAACCAGATCTGCCGGAGGTAGACGGCTCGGATTTGAAGGCGCGTTTTGAAGCGGCAACGCATGAGGCGGAGCAATCCGTGCAGGATGGAACTATGCAGTCCGACCCCATGCTGACACAGGCCCTGCAACAGAACAAAACCTATGAGGATGAGATCAACCAGGCCGAAAATACCGCTTTGAGCCAGGCTCCGTTGGAGGTGCGCGACAAAATGAATCAGTTCCGAATGAATGAGGAATTTGCAGACGAAGCTACTGCCTTGCGCTTCCCCCAATTTATGCTGGAGACTTGCCCTAGTCTGTTTTCGGGAGCCCATGAAACCCTGGAACTGGAGCATTTGGAGGGTGGCTTCTCTCTGCGGGATAAAGATGCTCATGTGGATTTCACGACAGTCAACGCTGAGATGGCACGGGTGGATGTAGACGACAGTAAAGATGGTACCACAAAGGCATGGCTGCTGTCTGGTAGCCAAAGCGCTTTTTACCGAGAGTGGTTCAACACCCAGCCCTCGGAAAAGCGGCTCTCGCTATGCAAGAGCATTATCAGGCAAAGGCTCTCCAAGATGAACTGCGTCAACGACCGAGAGCTGGATGAGTACATCGACCGGGTGATCGGCACCATGAGCGAAGATCAGCTCTCCGAGCTGGAGCAGTCGCCGTATCCCTATGCCATAAAAATTCAGGGAAAAGTGAAGGAATTGATTGCCCAGCATCACTCCAGCGTCTTTGACACCTGGCTGGAGCAGGACAAGATTTCCTGCCTACCCAACTATGCGCTGCCAGCGGTGATCTCCCCAACGGCATTTACCTCGATGGTGCCGAAATCGCTCTATACCGCCGAAGAAGATATGAACGAGTATGAGTTCAAGGTAGTGTGGGCACTGTCAGCGTTGGGCAACGTCAAGTGGTGGCACCGGAATATCTCCAGACTGGGCTTCCAGATTAACGGCCCCGTTCATGCTTACCCTGATATCATCGTGATGCTCCATAGTGGAAAGATACTGATGGTGGAGACCAAGGGCGATCACCTGGATAATGATGAGTCCAAGGAGAAAGCCAAAATCGGTGACCAGTGGGCGAAGCTGGCCGGAAAACAGTACAAGTATTACATGGTATTTGAGGGCAAACAGCCGGACTATCCGGGGGCATATTCTCTGGAGCGGTTTATGGAGATTGTGAAGGAGTTGTAATTCATTTAGGCCGTTTTTAAGTAAAAACTTCCGTTAAGTGTTCGTTTTGAGCGGTAATCTAAGCCAGAGGTGATTAATAGTAAAATGGTTAATATAAATGGAAAACAATGGATGGATTTAACTCCGGCAGATATCCAGTCTGCTATTTCTGAAATAGATTTCGATGAATCATTCTATTTTGAACTTAAAGATGATAGAGTTGCCCCTAAAAAAATAATGGAAGAAATATCTGCATTTTCAAATACGTTTGGTGGTTATATTTTCCTTGGCGTGTCTAATAACAAACAGATTGAAGGTTGCGTTGAATGGAACGAGCAGAGAATTCATGCTGCAATTCACGACTCTATAACGCCTACTCCTTCTTTTGATGTGAAAAAGTTTACCGTTGATACCAATGTTGTATATGTCATCAAAATTGACGAGGGTTCTGAACCGCCATACATAACTAGTAGTGGTAAGATTTATGAAAGACTTTCGTCTGGTTCGTTTGCCATCAAGGATTCTTCAAAGCTTTCGCAAATCTACAATAAAAGAGAACAGCTGCTGGCCAAAATGGAGAAAAAAGTATCAATACCACCAGTGTATGAAAATTCCAACAACATATACGGTTATATTGATATTGGGTTTTCCCTCGTGGCGTCTAATATTCAGGTTGCTATTGACACCTTAAATAGTGCAGACTTAAAGTCAATAGCTGAAAGATTAAAAAAAGACATGCCATCGTTCAATCTTTCACATGTTGGAAATTCCATAATCTATACGCCTGGAGGAGTGTCCACACAAAAAGGACACCTGCCAGCGCATACAAATAATTTTCTTGAGATAATGGCTGATGGCAGCGCAAGAATGAGAATTCTGCTATTGAACAATGACACAGAAAAGTCAAGTGTAAATATGACCTTGCCAATGTTCATACTGAGATCCTATCAAGAAACATACACCAACGTGATGGGTGCATTATTTCCACATAGAGTGGCATATGCAAAAAAATACGAATCGCTCACTGTAAGAAAGCAGTTTCAACCGGTCATGTTCTATGACGATTCTATTCTCGAGTTACGTCCAGATTTACAGGAAGATAATGTGAAAATGTGGGAAACGATTCAAAATCATCGCAAAATCTTTGGAGTTACAACTATTGTGACTGATGATCGCATTCCCAAAACTGGGCTGTATACAATTGATAAATGCCAACTTGAACTTTTAGGGCAAGAGTATACGGCTGAGGCTATCATAAACGCACTATTTTCCTCACGATATATTGCATTAGCAAATTTCTCGCTTCCAGAAGATAAGTAAAATTTCTAGAATATTTCCAGTAGATTAGAATCTGATTATTTCCATGGCTAAAGAAGCTGGTGTCAAAAATATCTATCAATCTTATTGTTGACCAGAAAAATAGATTGAAGGCATATCTAATTAACAATGTATAGAGGTGGCAAGTATGTGTAAAATAATTTTTATTGGAAACTACAAAGGCGGTGTTGGAAAGACTACAACTACAATAAACTTGGCGCAACACTTTTCTAAATTGGGAAATAAAATTTTAACTGTTGACTTAGACCCTCAAAGTTCTTTAAGTGAGATTCAGGTCAATAATTTTCATTCCAAGAAAACGCTAAAAGATCTGCCTGACGAAAATACGCTAAACTATGTATACGAACTTTCCATATTAAAGTTAAAAAAGTACCCAGGATTACGACTGGAGTTTCCTGATACAATCATTCAAAAGCATACCGATTTTTATCATTATATTCCATCCTCATTGTTTTATAATTCTGGTAAGGGGCTGGACACCTTAGCTATTAAAATGGAGGATAACATTGCGTATCTGGCAATATTAAAGAGTTTTATTGACACTGTAAAGGAACAATATGATTTCATTTTGATTGATTGTCCGCCATCCAGCAACCTGATTACTCAATCCGCTTTTTTAATGTCGGATTATTATTTAATACCTACCGTTCTGGATGAAATTAGTACAAATGGCGTTATCCACTATATTCATACAGTCAACAACACATATAAAAAATACTGTGTTAATGGTGAAGATGCTGTTTTAGCAAAACATTACTTTGGCAATTGTCCTAAGCTGATTGGCATTTTTTATAACTTGCTTAGGGGACAGGTGAATTATGGTGTGGCCGACGGAAGCTTTAGAGGGGCTTTGGAAAGGGAAGCTCAAAAAACGCAACAAGGGGCCAGGTATGATGTAAACACTTTTAAAGATATCTATGTTTTTCCATACAACATAAATAATTATATTGATATTGCACGATCCACAGGACAAGGTATAATGTCAAAAGAAAAAACTGATTTTGCTGAATTTTCTAAAGCCGTTATAGAACGAATTGATGAATTGGAGAAACAAAATAATGATAACAAAGCAACAGATTAAAGAACTGAATGCAATCATTAGCTACTTGAACCAAACGGAATCTTTATGTGATGAAGATCTAGCGGACAAGGTAGAAGATATCAAATTTTTGGTCAAGGTATTGACTACAGTAAAAATCTCAAAAATTAAAAAGCTTATCAATAACCGTTATGCAGAAGTCAAAAAGTCAGAAAGTACTTCATATACAAAGGACTTTGTTATTCAGCTTTTTGCAAATTCAGAATCTGAGAATATCATTAAATGTTATACATTATCACAATTAAAGGAAATGTTTATTGCTGTCTATGGGCAAAAACCTTTGTCAAAAGACACTAAGGCAGATATTGTGAATTCAATTACAAAAATGATACAGCAGATTGACCGAATTGCCGGTTTCAAGGAATTAGACAATAAAGCTTAGTGAGTAAAACACGTATGATCACCGAGCGGCAAATCATCCGTATTTGTGCTACCAAACCATTTGAAAACGTTTCAGTGTCTCTATAATTGCTATTTTCTCTTCCGACGGACACGTTGGCACTTTCAGATTTGGAAAAGTTATAATTCTGATCGATCTCTATGATGTCATCCGGCTTTTGTTGGGACAAAGCTACTGTCTCAAAGCGAATCATCCTGTGGGATAAAGTAACACAAATTAGATATTACCAAGCACGATAATCTCATTTAAAAACCCAAATAATGAGTTGAAATCAGTTCAATATATGTTATAATACTTGAGAGAGGATGTGATTGATATAAAGTTGATTGGAAAACGCCTGCGCACCCTTCGAGAAAGTCTATCCCTCTCTCAGGCAAAACTGGCAGAGCTTTTGGGCATCACTCAGTCCAGCCTCAATCGCTATGAAAACGGACAGTCAACTCCGACGGTTGAACTGTTTCGCAAGTATGCTGACTTCTTTGATGTTTCCGTGGATTACATCTTTGCCCGCTGTGACGAGCCGCAAGGAAAGCTCTATCACTATCAGCCGAAAGTATGGAAAAATGCCGCTGAGATGGAGCAGTTTGTAGAAATGTGCTTTGACCCAAAGTCGCCTTACTACAACCGCATGAAGGAATCCGTTTTGCAGATGTTTTCAGAAACTGCTGATGAGTAAGGGGGTGGCGATGTGAATGCAGTAATTTATGCTCGTTATTCCAGCGAGGGTCAAAGAGAGGAAAGCATTGACGGTCAGCTCCGAGAGTGTATGGAATATTGTAAGCAGAATGGTATGACCGTAGTGAAGGAGTACATCGACCGTGCCCTTTCTGCCAAAACAGACAACCGCCCCGACTTCCAGCGTATGATCAAGGACAGCGCCAAGGGGCTGTTTGATGTAGTTGTGGTCTGGAAGTTGGACCGTTTTGCCCGCAACCGCTACGACAGCGCCCATTATAAGGCAGCCCTGAAAAAGAACGGAGTGCGGGTAATTTCGGCCAAAGAAAATATTGCCGACGGACCTGAGGGTATTATCCTGGAATCCATGCTGGAAGGGATGGCAGAGTACTATTCCGCTGAGCTTTCCGTAAAGGTCATCCGTGGCCACACAGAAAATGCGCTCAAGTGCAAGTACAATGGCGGCACTCCCACATTTGGCTTTGCCATCGACGCAGACAAGCACTACCAGCCGGACCCGATCACCGCCCCCGTTGTGCTGGACATTTTCAAAATGTATGACACCGGCTCCACCATGAAGCAGATTGTGGATCACCTGAATGATTTGGGTGTTACAACGGTACGTGGCAAACCGGCAGACTTGAACTTTATCTCCGGGATTCTACATAATCGAAAGTACATTGGAGAATATCAGTATCGGGACATTGTGGTGCCAAATGGCATCCCTGCATTGGTCCCGACCGACCTGTTTGAGCGTGTGCAGGATCAGATGAAGAAAAATAAAAAAGCCCCAGCCCGGCATAAGGCTGAGGACGACTACCTGCTGACAACCAAGCTATTCTGTGGTACCTGCAAGGCCATGATGGTGGGCGAAAGCGGTACAAGCGGCACCCAAGGGAGAAAATACCACTATTACCGCTGTGTCAACAGCAAAAAGAGAAAAATCTGCACCGCTAAGCACAAAAGTGTTCGGAAAGAACCTCTGGAGCAGGCCGTGGTCAGTTCCGTCATGCGGAATATCATGGATGATGCCTTTGTTGAGTATTTTGTAGATCAGGCACTGGCCTTGCAAGGGCAAGAAAGTAATGAGCTGCCCTCCCTGTGTCGGCAACTGGCAGATACGGAGAAAGCAATCGACAATATGCTCAACGCTATCCAGGCAGGAATTTTCAATGCCTCCACCAAGCGCCGTTTGGACGAGCTGGAAGCCACCAAAGAAAAGCTAGAGCTGAGTATCATCAAGGAAGAGATGAAAAAGCCTCAGTTCACCAGAGAGCAGATTCAGTTCTACATCCTCCAATACCGTAAAGTGGACACCAATACTTTGGAGGGGCGCAGACGGCTGATTGATGGTTTTATTAACAGCGTGGTGGTCTATGATGACTATATTCTCGTAACCTTCAACTACAAGGAAGGTGCGGAGCGGATCATCTTTGAACAGATTGAACGTTCGGATTTATCATCTCTCGGGGGACCATGCGGAGTGTCCTTATAGGATCTGAGTATCCTACAAAGGGCACTCCGCATTTTTTATTGTCAAAATTGGGGCAGCGCCGTTTTCATCGAACAGTAGCCGATCCCGGATGCACAGGAGCTTTACCTTGTGCCGGGTGAGCAGGTCAATGTAGCTTTGGGTCATGCCCCACTTCCGGCCTATCCGGGTCAGGCTATGGATTAACACCACATCCACCCTGCCAGCGACAACGGCCTCGGTCACTTTCTGGAGCGCCGGGCGGTCTAATGTGAGCCCGCTGCCGTATTCGTCCGCAGCGCCGATGATGGTATATCCCGCCTGCTTTGCGTAGAGCTGGAGCAGAAACCGCTGGTGTTCCAATGCGAAAGAATCGTCATGGGCGACACGGCAATAGAGAAATGCTCTCATATCCCACACCACCTTTACACCGCCGGGGCGTAGCTTAATGCTACGCCTTTTCTCGTTTCCAGCAGAATATCCCGCTCGGGGATTTTCCGGCGATCCGGCACCTCAAAGGCTCCGATGCAGTTGTAGTGGATTGTCACCCGCTGATTGGTAACGCCGTCCTCCTTGACCGCAGGATAGACCTCGATGTACTGAATGAGCTCGGCAACCATGCGCTTGGTGATGGTGGTGGCGTCGGTGTAGCGTCGCACCGTTTCCAAGAAGGTGTCCACATCCATCCGCTTATCTTCCAGCTTTTTCAGCTCCAGCCGCAGAGCCTTGATTTTCTTGGCGTTCTCGCCCTGTTCCTGCTCATATCGCTTGGACATTTTGGCAAACCGGGCATCGTCGATCTTACCGGACACATTGTCCTCATAGAGCCGTTCAAAGAGCATATCCAGCTCCCCGTCCCGGGCCAGCAGCCCATCCAGTTCCCGCTTCTTGCGTACCCGGTCATTTTCCGCTACCTTGGCGGAGCGTCCCACCATCGCCTTGATGAAGTCGTTTTCGTATTCGTTAGCGAAGCAGGCCAGCCGGTGTACCTCGTAGAGCACGACCTGCTCCAAGAAGTCCAGCCGGATATAGTGGGTAGACGAGCATTTGCGGAGCCCGGAATTGTGGCTCTGGCAGCTAAAGAATTTAATATCGTGGTTGCCTTGGTTAAAATGGAAATTCAAATTGCCGCCGCACTCCGGGCATTTCAGATAGCCGGAAAAGACGCTGGGCTCTTGGGTAACGGTGGGGCGCTTGCGCCGTGTCCCGGCTTTTAACGCCTGTACCTTTTCCCAAGTTGGTCGGTCAATGATAGGCTCATGGACATTGAGGAAGATCGCACGGTTTTCCTCCGGGTTCTCAATCCGGCGCTTCATCTTATAGGATTTGGAATAGCTTTTGAAGTTGATGACATCGCCGCAGTATTCCTGCGTGGTCAAAATCTTCTTGATTGTGGTGTGCCCCCATTTTGTGGGCTCCACGGTGCTTTTGGAGCCGCCTCTGCTTGTACCCCTGCTGCGCCAGTAGTAGGTCGGGTTGACGATCCCATCCGCACCGAGGGCAGCAGCAGTTTCAGCCAGCCCGTACCCGTCCAGCGCCATGCGGTAGATACGGCGTACCACCTCGGCAGCCTCCGGGTCAATCACCCAAAACCGGGGATCGTCCGGGTTCTTTATGTAGCCGTAGGGCGGCGGGGAAAGCGGAATCCCAGCGTTGCCTTTCATCTTATTGACGATCCGGCGCTTTTTGGAAATGTCCTTGGCGTAGTATTCATTCATAATGTTCTTGAACGGGGTGAAATCGTCCTCGCCCTCGTCGCTGTCCACGCCATCGGAAACGGCCACCAACCGCACATCATGGAGCGGGAAAAATTCTTCGGTGAGCTTGCCCACCTCAATGTAGTTCCGTCCCAGCCGAGAAAGGTCTTTTACGAACACCGCCGAGATGTACCCGGCCTCGATTGCGGCAATCATCTTCTGAAAGCCGGGGCGCTTCATGATAGTGCCGGTGATCCCGTCATCCACGAAAAAGATGGTATCCGTGTAGCCCTTGTCCTTGGCGGCCTTTTGAAGTATTATCTTTTGGTTCTGGATGCTGTTGGACTCGCTGTCCATGTTATCGTCACGGCTCAGGCGGCAGTAGAGAGCGGCTGCGCCGGTAGAGATTTTCTTGCTTGACTGTTTCAAAATATCCTCCTTCCTGCAATCAAGCAAGAGGTTCTTATCTATGTATATTATACCTCTGCCGACTGCACGTGTTAAGGATGTCGATGGAACAGTTAGGCTGGCTCCAGATCGGCCAGCATCAGCTTCAACAGGATGTCACGCATGGACTCGCCTTTGTCCTTGTAGACGGGCGTGACAATGAATTGGATTTTGCCGACTTGATAGGTGTATTCCTCCTTGACTGGTACAGGATCTTCCATGTGGGCCTCCTTCCAGAGCGATACGAAAACAATGACCGACAGTCCCCCTTGTCCCGTGGGGAAACGCAAGAGGGCGGCACCTTCGGCGGTGCCGCCCTCTTGCCTTGCTCCACTTTGGGCCAAGTTGGTATGCTCCCAATAAGACAGACAAGGAAATAATATTAGGAGGGAGCAGAAGATGGGCAGAAGAAAAGCCGTAAGTTTAGAGGAAAAGCTTGC
>OLSH01000090.1_pt1 | contig 96453 bp, 81 predicted proteins | sample 1643221 | NCBI WGS metagenome assembly OLSH01 (sample SAMEA3136681, study PRJEB25190) | human gut metagenome | biome: human gut; feature: human-associated habitat; material: faeces | place: Austria | collected 2013 | reverse complement strand
GGACCCTCTGATTAACAGTCAGATGCTCTAACCGACTGAGCTAAGGAAGAATGTTTTGTTTTTCTCAATTGCGATGCAAAAGTAATAGGATATTTTGAAATATGCAATATCTTTGCAAAAAAAATTAGTGAAATGGATAAAATAATTGGATTGGGCAACGCCCTGGTAGACGTACTTGCAACCCTGAAAGATGATACACTCCTTGATGAAATGGGATTACCCAAGGGAAGCATGCAACTTATTGATGATGCTAAGTTACAGCAGATTAACGAACGATTTAGCCAAATGAAAACCCACTTGGCAACCGGTGGAGCAGCTGCAAATACGATCCTCGGACTCGCTTGTTTGGGTGCCGGGACCGGTTTTATCGGAAAAATCGGAAATGACGCTTACGGAAACTTTTTTCGGGCAAATCTGCAAAGAAATGGCATCGAAGATAAATTATTAGTGTCTGATCTGCCATCGGGAGTTGCTTCTACTTTTATTTCTCCGGACGGAGAACGTACTTTCGGTACTTATCTCGGTGCTGCCTCTACGCTGAAAGCCGAAGATTTAACGCTGGATATGTTCAAAGGGTATGCATATCTGCTTATCGAGGGGTATCTGGTACAGGATCATGATATGATTCTTCATGCCATCGAGTTGGCAAAAGAGGCCGGATTGCAGGTTTGTTTGGATATGGCCAGTTATAATATCGTAGCGGGTGATCTTGAATTCTTCACCTTATTAATAAATAAATATGTAGATATTGTTTTTGCCAATGAAGAAGAAGCGAAAGCGTTTACGGGCAAAGAAGATCCGAAAGAAGCTCTTGAGTTGATCAGTAAGAAATGCAGTATTGCCATTGTAAAGGTAGGCGGCAATGGTTCTTATATTCGTAAGGGTACTGAAGAAATTAAGGTAGAAGCTATTCCGGTGAAAAAAGTGATTGATACAACAGGAGCAGGCGACTATTTCGCATCCGGATTTCTGTACGGACTGACTTGCGGATATTCTTTGGAGAAGTGTGCTAAGATTGGTTCAATTCTCTCCGGAAATGTTATACAGATAGTTGGAACCACGATTCCCGGTGAGCGTTGGGATGAAATAAAGTTAAATATTAACGAAGTTCTGTCAGAGTAAGCAGGCAATGAGTTACTTTTACGTCTCATTTTAACGAAAAGTGTATGAAAAAGTTTCTGAATAGACGAAATGGTGTCCTGTTGGCAGCAGTGTTGGTTGCTGTAGCATTCTTTAGTTTCAAGAGCGGTGACGACCGTAACTTCCAGATTGCTAAAAATCTGGATACCTTTAATTCTATCGTCAAAGAACTCGATATGTTTTACGTAGATACGCTTGATCCGAATAAGACGGTCCGTGAAGGGATCGACTATATGTTGTCTTCGCTCGATCCCTATACGGAATACTATCCGGAGGACGATCAGGCCGAACTGCAGCAAATGTTGAATGCCTCGTTCGGAGGTATCGGATCTTTGATCACGTACAATCAAAAGCTGAAACGTTCGATGATAGCCGAACCGTTTGAGGGAACTCCTGCAGCTAAGGTCGGATTGAAGGCCGGTGATATACTGATGGAGATTGACGGAAAAGATTTGGCGGGGAAAAATAACCAGGAAGTCAGCCAGATGCTCCGGGGAGCAGTAGGTACCAGTTTCAAGCTGAAAGTGGAGCGTCCGGACGAAAAAGGAGGAACACGGCCATTGGAATTTGATATTGTGCGTCAAACCATCCAGACTCCGATGATTCCTTATGATACCATTTTTAATAAGAATGTAGGTTACATCAATCTGAGTACTTTTTCCGGCACTCCTTCGAAAGATTTTAAGAAGACCTTTCTGAAACTGAAGAAAGAAGGTATCACTTCATTGGTGATTGACCTGCGTGGTAACGGTGGCGGACGCTTGGAAGAAGCGGTAGAGATTGCTAATTTTTTCTTGCCTCGTGGTAAAGTGATTGTAACGACGAAGGGAAAGACCAAACAGGCCAGCAATACTTATAAGACATTACGTGAACCGCTGGATCTCGATATCCCGATTACTGTACTGGTGAACGGTGCTACGGCTTCCGCTTCCGAAATCCTTTCCGGAGCTTTCCAGGATTTCGACCGTGCTGTGATTGTAGGTAGCCGTACGTTTGGAAAAGGACTGGTGCAGACCACTCGCCCATTGCCTTATGGAGGAGTAATGAAGCTTACTACTTCTAAGTATTACATTCCCAGCGGACGCTGTGTGCAGGCCATCGACTATAAACACCGCAATGAAGATGGCAGTGTAGGTACTATCCCCGATAGTCTGACTACCGTGTTCCATACGGCAGCCGGTCGTGAAGTTCGTGATGGGGGAGGAGTGATGCCGGACATCGAAGTCAAGCAGGAGAAATTGCCTAATATTCTTTTCTATCTGGTACGTGATAACCTAATTTTCGATTATGCGACGCAGTATTGCCTGAAGCATCCGAGTATTCCTTCTCCACAGGAGTTCAAGGTGACCGATGCCGACTATAACGACTTTAAAGCGATGGTGAAGAAAGCTGATTTCAAGTACGATCAGCAAAGTGAGAAGATTATGAAGACGCTAAAAGAGGCTGCCAAGTTCGAAGGTTATCTGGGTGAGGCTTCGGAAGAGATTAAGGCATTGGAGAAGAAGCTGACTCATAACCTGGACCGTGACCTCGACTATTTCTCTAAAGATATCAGGTCGATGATCGCCGATGAAATCATTAAGCGTTACTACTACACACGTGGCGGCATCATCCAGCAATTAAAAGATGACGACGGGCTACAAGCTGCTCTTAAGATATTGGCCGATCCGGTGAAATATAAAGAGACCTTGAGTGCTCCGGTAAAGAAATAAATATCCGGCCGGCCGGATCAGAACACCACGGATAACTCCGATTTTCGTAGAAGTTCCTTTAGGAAGCATACATTCTGTGCATCCGGGTTATCTGTGGTGAAAACAAACTATCAACGTTCGATTGGGTAGCTCTACTTTTTCCGCACAAAGAATTTTTCTAAAGACGACTGACTGATGAAGAATCTGTTATTGTTCCTAGTTTTTGCCTGTACCTTTTCTTTTTCTTGCCTGGGGAGTCCTGTCCCTTTCTCACCCATTGTCCGCAACTATTCTGTTCTTGACTATAATGCCGGAAATGAAAACTGGGCGGTTGCCCAAGATGAACGCGGGGTGATGTACTTTGGCAACAACAGTGGACTGCTCCGGTATGACGGAAGCCGATGGAAGTTGTTTCCACTGCCGACTTCGGGTATTGTGCGTGCGGTCTATGTGGCTTCCGACAGGCGGATCTATGTCGGATCGTTCGAAGAGTTCGGTTATTTTGAACAGAACGACCTGAACTTGCTGGAGTATCATTCTCTGAAAGAGCAGGTAAAAGGATTCGATTTCCATAATGACGAGATATGGACCATTGTAGAGCAGGGAGGAAATATAATCTTCCAGTCATTCGGATCCTATTTTATATACGACGGTAAGGGGACGAAGGGAGTCCGTTGCCCTGAACTTCCCCTGAACCTTTTCCGGATCGGGGACACGCTGTATTCCCAACTGATCAATGGAGGCGTCTGTACTTTTGCAGGTGATAAGTTTATTCCCCTGATTTCTCGTCAGGAGTTGGGTGATAGCGATGTTCTGGCAGGGTTGCCTTATCCCGGCGGAATGTTGTTGCTGACCCGCAATAGCGGAGGATATATCCATACTTCTTCCGGCATCCGCCCCTGGCACACGGATAGTGATGAAGAACTGAAGCGGCATACTGTTAATCGCGCGGTAATGACAAAAGACTCTTGTTACGTGATAGGCACTATCTCCAACGGGCTGTATGCTTTCAGCAAAGAAGGACACTTGCTTTGGAAGGAGAATGCTGATAACCAGTTGGAGAATAATACCGTTCTGGGCCTGTATTGTGATATGGACAATAATATCTGGACAGCCCTTGACAATGGTATTGCCTATGTCCGCAATAATTCGCTGATTTACCATTTCGAGCCGGTTCGCCGCAAAGTCGGGATGGTTTATGATGTGCTGGTACGCGATAAGGACGCTTACATCGCATCCAATCAAGGGCTGTACCGGCTTGAAGATACCCGTCTGGAGTTGGTTCCGGGCCTTGAAGAGCAGGCATGGACCATTGGAGAGTGGGGCGGCCAGGTGCTTTGCGGTCATAATAAAGGTACTTTCCAGATTAAAGGCATGCAAGCCCGGCTTCTTTCCGATGTGCGGGGGGCTATGTGTATGCGGCAGGCGCAGATCAACGGCGAGCAACTCCTGATACAGGGCACCTATACCTTTTTGAATATTTACAAGAAGAGTGCTACCGGCGAATGGTACTTCGCTAACTCGGTGGGCAACTTCAGTCACATGGCGAAGAATATCGAAGTGGACGCTCATGGGAATATCTGGGTGCAACACATGCGAAAGGGGCTCTACCGGCTACGTCTCGATGAAGAGCTGAAGCAGGTGACGGACCTGAAACAGTATGATTCCTTGTCCGGCAATCAGGGTGGAAACTGCTATTTGTTCAAGGTGAACGGGCGTGTCGCTTTCTCGGATGGGCGGAACTTCTACACTTACGATGACATGGCGGATTCCATCATCCCCTACAAAGCGATGAACGAACAGTTGGCAACGCTCAGGGGCATTCATACCGTCGACGTCATGAAGGGAGATCTCTACTGGTTTCTCAGTGACCGCGAAGCCTATCTGGTGAGATGTACCGTAAGCGACTTTAAAGTTGAGAGGAGAATACCTTTCTCCATGTTCGGCAACCTTCCCATCGAAGGACTGGCACGGATGGTATACGACAGGCGGAACGACTGCTCCTACCTCTGCCTGAACAACTCTTTTGCCCGCATTGCTGCCGACAGCACCGGTTTGTACAAGTCACGTCAGAAGCCGTCTTTGTGGGTTTCGGGTTTTTCGGCATCCGACGAGCAGACGGGAGAGCGGATACAACTGCCCGTTTCCGGTACCGACGAGATAGCTTCAGCTTTCAATAATATCAGCATTTCCCTGGCCTATCCTGTCTACAACGATTTTGCGCTGAACGTGCGCTACCGGCTTGAAGGGCTGTCCGCCTCCGGTAAGTGGACCGAAGGCCTTCCGGACTTGCAGAAAGAATTTACCCGTCTTCCGTTCGGCTCTTATTGTTTCCGTGCCGAGGTATACGACGAGAACGGAGTGATTTCCTCTGTCGACCTTCCGTTCCGCATTTTGAGGCCCTGGTATCTTTCGTATCCGGCTGTCGCTGTCTATGCGCTTTCCGGGATGGCCTTGCTGCTGGGGCTGCTCTATGGAGTCTACGTATACACCAAGAAGAAAAAAGATGCCGTCATTGAGCGGCAACGTGCCCGTCACGAAGCGGAGATAGAGCAGCAGGAGAAGAAGATCATGGAACTGGAGAAAGAGCAACTCGAGGCCGACCTCCGTTTCAAAAGCAAAGAGCTTTCGGGTGTAGTGATGACCAACATTGCGCATCAGGAATTTCTGAATTCACTCAAAGAGGAGTTGCAACAGCAGAAACTCTCGGGGCAGTATACGCGCAAGAACCTGGATAAGCTGCTTTCAATGATCAACCAGAATATGGTTTCGGATGAAGAGAACTGGAACATGTTCCAGTCCAATTTTGACCGCATCCACGAGAACTTCTTCCGAAACCTGAAAGAGAAGTTCCCTGACCTGACTTCCGGCGATTTGCGTTTGTGCGCATTGCTCCGGCTCAATCTGCCGACAAAGGAGATTGCGAAGCTGATGAACATCTCCGTGAGAGGTGTCGATGCTGCCCGCTATCGTCTGCGCAAGAAGCTGGGCCTTCCTCCGGAGAGCAGCCTGACGGATTTTATGATTGCGTTCAAATAGTTGGCAATGAACTGTTTGATATGGAAAGAAGTACCAATGCAGTACTTCTTTTTTTGTTTTTCCCGGTTTGCAGTATTCTTGCCGTATGGGTAAATGGAGTCTGTTTGCCGCAGATTTGTTTTATTTGCATCCGGAAAGTCGGAACATTCATAAATAGATACTAAAACTGTAAAGACCATGAAACATTTTGTACGAAGAATGCAGGCGCTTGCCGCTTCTTTGGTCGTAGTGGCCGCCGGGTTACAGGCACAGAAGGCTCCCCGGGATATGGACCGCTTTATCGACCAGTTAATGAAAAAGATGACGCTGGAGGAGAAGATCGGCCAGCTCAACCTGCCCGTGACCGGAGAGATCACTACCGGACAGGCGAAAAGCAGCGATGTAGCCAAACGAATCCGTAACGGAGAGGTGGGAGGACTGTTCAACCTGAAAGGAGTGGAACGCATCCGTGAAGTACAGCGGCAGGCGGTGGAGGAGAGCCGCCTCGGCATTCCCTTGTTGTTCGGTATGGACGTAATCCACGGATACGAAACCATTTTCCCTATTCCTCTCGGCCTGTCGTGTACCTGGGATATGAAAGCCATCGAAGAGTCCGCCCGTATAGCTGCCGTCGAAGCCAGTGCCGACGGTATCTCGTGGACATTCAGCCCGATGGTGGACGTCAGTCGTGATCCCCGTTGGGGGCGCGTGTCGGAGGGAAACGGTGAAGACCCGTTCCTCGGCGCAGCCATCGCCCGTGCCATGATACGTGGATACCAGGGAAAGGATATGAGCCGGAATGATGAGATAATGGCTTGTGTGAAGCATTTCGCCCTTTATGGAGCATCAGAGGCGGGGCGCGATTATAATACGGTGGATATGAGCCGCCAGCGTATGTTCAATGAATACATGCTGCCCTACCAGGCCGCAGTCGAGGCAGGTGTCGGCAGCGTAATGGCTTCGTTCAATGAAGTGGACGGTGTGCCTGCCACCGGAAGCAAGTGGCTGATGACCGATGTGCTGCGCAAGCAGTGGGGCTTCGACGGGTTTGTGGTAACGGACTATACCGGTATCAACGAGATGATAGACCACGGCATGGGTGACCAGCAGACTGTTGCCGCCCTCGCCCTGAATGCCGGGGTGGATATGGATATGGTGAGCGATGCCTTCAGCGGCACTCTGAAGAAGTCGGTGGAGGAAGGCAAAGTATCCGCAGCTGCCATCGACGCCGCCTGCCGCCGTATTCTGGAAGCGAAGTATAAGCTGGGACTGTTTGACGATCCTTATAAGTATTGCGACGTGAATCGTCCCAAGAAGCAGATCTTCACCAAGGAACACCGTGCCATTGCCCGTAAGACTGCTTCGGAGAGCTTTGTGCTGCTGAAGAATGAAGGTGTGTTGCCACTCAGCAAGAAAGGAACCATTGCCGTAGTCGGTCCGTTGGCGAACACCCGTTCCAACATGCCGGGCACCTGGAGCGTAGCTGCTGTGCTGGATAACGCTCCCTCGTTGGTCGAAGGACTCAGGGAAGTAGTCGGTGACCGAGCAAAAGTGGTAACCGCCAAGGGAAGTAATCTGATTGGCGATGCCGACTATGAGAAGCGCGCCACCATGTTCGGACGTGAACTGCACCGGGATAACCGTACGGATCGCGAACTTCTGGACGAAGCTCTGAAAGTGGCTGCCGGGGCCGATGTCATTGTCGCCGCACTGGGCGAGTCGTCCGAAATGAGTGGAGAAAGCAGTTCGCGTACCAACCTGGAGATGCCGGATGTACAGAGAGCGCTGTTGCAGGAATTACTCAAAACCGGAAAGCCCGTTGTGCTTGTGCTTTTTACCGGTCGCCCGCTGGTGCTCACCTGGGAAGAAGAACACGTGCCTGCCATCCTCAACGTATGGTTCGGAGGGAGTGAAGCCGCTTATGCCATCAGCGATGTGCTTTTCGGCGATGTCAATCCCAGTGGAAAGCTGACCGCTACTTTTCCGCAAAATGTAGGCCAGATTCCATTGTTCTACAATCATAAAAACACCGGGCGTCCGTTGCAAGAGGGACGTTGGTTTGAAAAGTTCCGCAGCAATTACCTCGACGTGAGCAACGAGCCGCTCTATCCGTTTGGCTACGGATTATCTTATACGACTTTTGCCTACAGTGATATTCACCTGAGCAGCACGGAGATGAGTGCTGATGGCGAACTGACGGCGACTGTTACCGTCACCAATACCGGCAGCCGTGACGGAGCGGAGGTGGTTCAGCTTTACATCCGCGACCTGGTGGGCAGCGTCACCCGTCCGGTGAAAGAACTGAAAGGTTTTGAGAAGATTTTCCTCAAGGCCGGAGAGTCCCGTAAAGTAAGCTTCAGCATCACGCCGGAATTGTTGAAGTTCTATAATTACGATTTGCAGTTTGTCTGCGAACCGGGTGATTTCGATGTAATGATTGGCGGAAACAGCCGGGATGTAAAAAAGGCACGATTTCTTCTGAAGGGAGAATAATAAAGAAAATAAGATTGTATTTTTGATTTATTGTCCTATCTTTGTAGAACCATAGAATCAATCCGAATGTACTCTCCGTTACGATAAAACATGATCGGAAAAGAGAATCTGATGATAAATCATAAATAATTATATATTATACGGAAAACCGCTACTTGTAGCGGTTTTCTTTTTATACAAAATTCAAAAAAATGAAAATTGTCGCTCAGATACCGATATGCTGTCATCGAGACGACAGAAAGACATCGTCTCGATGATGAAAAATCATCGTCGAGATCTCAATTTTTAATGGATGAAATGCTCTTATATAGCTTTTAGTAATTAGTTTGAACATTAAATAAGGCATAATCCTATTTCTTTATTTGTACAAAACTACCTTATGTCCTTAGCTTTTTTTCTTCTCCTTTTTCCTTTTGGAAAAAGTCCTGTTCATGCACCAACCGGTTCTGATATTTTCATCCCGGAGTGCAGAATCTAAAAAGTCTTTTTTCCTCTCCGGAGTCTTTAAAGCAAATATTTCATCGACGGAAAGGAGTAGAACAGATGAAGTAGTCATATTCCGGTCTCCTTTCAGAATCTATTTTTTATTTTATTGAATATTAATTAATTATATTCCTTTGCAGTAGGGATGAAGTAGTGCGGAAATCTTGTTTTTTTCTGCATGGTACTCTTGTAGTACCCCTTTTTTTGACTTACATCAATTTACCGTCTAAGTTTGCAGCAGAATTTTAAATCAGTACCAAACGATGAAAAAAAATCTGTTTACCCTATGTATGATGTTGCTGCTCTCCATGCTTTCTTTTGCGCAGGGCAGTCTGACCATCTCGGGTGTTGTTACCGAGAAAAAGACAGGGGAGCCTATCATTGGCGCCAGTATCCTGCTGAAAGGTCAATCGTCCGGAACCATTACGGACTTTAACGGCAACTATTCTATTCCGAATGTTCCTTCGGGCGCCACTCTTGTTTTCAGTTATATCGGCATGAAAACGCAGGAGGTCAAGGTGACTGCCTCCTCGAAGCTGGATATCTCTCTTGAAGAAGATAACCAATTGATAGACGAAGTTGTCGTGATCGGTTATGGTATACAACGTAAGTCCGACCTGACCGGTTCGGTAGGTGCGGTGAAGAGCAAAGACCTCACGAAAGTTGCCACTCCCAACGTGGCGAATGCCCTTCAGGGACGTGTCTCCGGTGTGTATATCTCGGCTAACGGTGCTCCCGGAAGCTCGCCCGAAGTACGTATCCGTGGTATCGGCACAACGAATAACAGCAATCCCCTTTATGTGGTGGACGGAATGTTTATGGACGACATCTCTTTCCTGAGCACACACGACATCGAGTCGATGGAGGTGCTGAAAGATGCATCGGCGACCGCCATGTACGGTTCGCGCGGTGCCAACGGTGTGATTATCGTCACTACCAAGCAGGGAACGGAAGGAAAAGCGGTGGTGAACTTCACCGCCAGCGAAGGATTCCAGTTCAACAACAGCAGCTTCGAGATGGCCAATGCCACCGAATACGCGACACTGCTGAACGAAGCACTGGTCAACACAGGCGGAAAACCCAAGTTTGACGACCCTGCTTCACTGGGCAAAGGAACCAACTGGTTCGACGAAATCTTCCGTGTGGCTTCCGTACGCGACTATCAGCTCAGCGTCAGCGGCGGATCGGAGAAGGTGCGCTACAACCTCAGCGCTGGATATTACCAGCAGGACGGCATCATCACCGGAAACACCTACAACCGCTTTACCCTGCGTGCCAACAATAGCTACAAGATCAGCAAACGGCTGACCCTCGGGCACAATCTGTCGGCCTCTTTCAGTCATAAGAAGAACGAAAACAGCGCGGTGGTGAAAGCTGCCTATACCATCAGTCCCGTGAAGCGTCCCTACAATGAAGACGGGAGTTTTATGGATTCCGAAAGCGCCTCTTCTGCCAATCCCGTCGCCACACTCCATTATACAAACAATGACGACTGGAAAGAACGTATCGTGGGCAGCGCCTTCCTGAACTGGAATATCCTGAACGGGCTTGACTTTAAAACCAGCCTCGGCATCGACTACATCAACGGACGCCGCCGCAACTTCGTGCCGAAATACTACGTTTCGGAAACACAGAAGAACGAAACCAACAGCCTCTCCAAAACCTGGGACCGCGACTTTACCTGGTTGTGGGAGAACCTGCTGACTTATGACTGGAAGATCAATGATAAGAACCGGCTCAATCTCTTGGGAGGTATCACGGCGCAGAAGCGTGTTTACGAGTTGCTGGAAGGCACCGGACGCGACTTCTTCTCCGATAACGAAAACTACTGGTATCTCGACCAGGCTTCGGCCGGCTCCAAGTCGGTGGCCAACAACGGATACCACGAAACAATGATGTCTTACCTCTTCCGTGCCAACTATGCGTTGATGGACCGCTATCTGCTGACTGTCTCGGTCCGTGCCGACGGTTCATCCAAGTTCGGTCCTGACAATCGTTGGGGCTACTTCCCCTCAGTAGCTGCCGGATGGAGAGTCTCCGAAGAAGCGTTCCTGAAAGACCGCGTGCAGTGGCTGAGCAACCTGAAGCTCAGAGGAAGCTGGGGACAGATCGGTAATGATAAGATCGGTAACGACAAATACCGGGCGCTCGCCAATATCTCTCCGTCCTATGATGCCGTGTTTGGCGGCGTGTTCTATCCCGGCGGAACCATCACGTCACTCTCCAACCGGAGCGTCCATTGGGAACGTTCGGAGCAGATGGACCTCGGCTTCGACCTCGGACTGCTGAACAACCGCTTTTCACTTGAACTAGACTACTATCGCAGAGACACGAAAGACATGCTGGTGACGGTGGATGTACCGGCTTCCGTAGGCCTCACCCCGGTAGAAACAAACGTGGGGGCGGTGCGCAACAGTGGTGTGGACTTTACCGTGAAATGGGAAGATTCGCTGAAAGACTTCCGGTATGGTATCCGTCTGACAGGAACGACCATCAAAAACGAAGTCATCAGCCTGGGCGGCAAACGCATCGCCAGCGGTGACATCGGCGCCGGAAAATCCGTACAGATGACCGAAGAGGGAAAGCCGATTAAATATTTCTATGGCTACAACGTGATCGGCATCTTCCAGAACGAGGCACAGATCAAAGACTACAACGAGCGTGCCGCCGCTGCCACCGGAAATGCCGGACAACAGTATCAGAACAACGTAGGTCCCGGCGACCTGATATACGAAGATGTAGACGGTGACGGATACATCACGGCCAACGACCGCAAGGATCTGGGCAGTCCCACTCCCAAGTTCATCGGCGGTCTGGGCATCAGTGCTTCCTGGAAAGGATTCGACCTCTCTATCGACTTCCAAGGCAACTTCGGAAACAAGATATTCAATGCCAAGCAGGTGGAACGTTTCTCCGGTTCGGACAACTGGGACCGCTCCTTCCTCGACCGCTGGACACCCGAAAATCCGAATACCATGACACCGCGAATGACTCTGGAAGGCAATAACTATCAGGTGTCGAGCCGCTACGTAGAGAGCGGTTCGTACGTGAAACTGCAAACGGTGGAACTGGGATATACTTTCCCGAAATCATGGATGCAGAAGGTATCCGTGCAGAATCTGAGAGTCTACTTCTCCGGCAACAACCTGGCCTATTTCACCGGCTATAACGGCTTCACACCCGAAGTGCTGGGCGGCATCGACCGTCAGATCTATCCGGTGACAGCTACCTGCCGCTTCGGCCTGAACGTAACTTTCTAATATTAAATGATATAGACATGAATACGATTTACCATAGAGTAACATAGAGTCTCACAGAGATGATTTTCTTTTAAACATTCTATGAGATTAAACTCTGTGAGACCCTGTGTTACTCTGTGGTGAACCCAAAACCATTACAATGAAAAAGATATATTCAATATTACTGGCTTCGGCACTGACCCTTTCTTCCTGTGCCGATTTCCTCGATGTAGATTCGCAGGGAAAGCTGACCGAAGATGTCTTCTTCGGCGAAGAAGAAGGCGCGTTGATGAGTATTAACGCCATCTATACCCAACTCCGGGCGTGGGACATCATCGGATTCTCATGGTTTGCCATCACCGAGCTACCCGGTGATAACTCCGATACAGGCAGCGAACTGGCGGACGGCAGTGTGGCACGTCTGAACCAGTTCAACGACTTTACTTACGACGCCTCTACCTCCGAGATCAACGGCTGGTGGGAAGGCAATTATAAAGCTATCGCTTCATGCAATGTGGCTCTGGACAATCTGGGTGCGGTGAAGAACGAAGAACTCCGGGTGAAGTGTGTCGCCCAGGCCCGTTTTTTCCGGGGATTCTTCTACTTCAATCTCGTACGCGCCTTCGGCGGGGTGCCTCTGGTGACCAAGGTGTTGCAGCCCGGCGAATACAATCAGCCCCGTGCAACCGAAGAGGCTGTCTATCAACAGATCATTGAAGACCTGACCTATGCAGCCGAGCATCTGCCTACCCGTCAGGAGTGGGGTGCGAAAGAGTCGGGACGCGCCACCAAGGGAACAGCCGAAGGATTGCTGGCCAAGGTATATCTCTTCCGCCAGGACTATGCCAACGTGAAGAAATACACCGGTCAGGTGATTGCCCGCGGCGAGTATAGCCTGCACCGGGATTATCGCGACCTGTTCAATCCGAACTCTTACTATTCGGACGAAGTGATGCTTGCCGACCAATACCTCTGGGGCGAATCGACCGAACGCAACCTCGAGTCGGAGTATGTGAAATGGCAGGGCATTCGCGGTGAGATGGGCTGGGGGATGTTCTCTCCTTCCGAAGCTCTCGACCAAGCCTATGAAGCGGGAGATCCCCGACGCACGGCAACCATTTTCTACGATGGAGAGACATTGGAGGGAAAGGGCGAGATTCATTTCAAGAAAGAAGTGCCGCCCCGTGCCAACAAAAAGACCATCTGGCCTACCGGTTACTGGAACGAGAACTCGTTTGCCAAACAGAATTGTCACCTGATCTTCCTGCGTTATGCCGATGTACTGCTGATGTATGCCGAGGCCTGCAATGAACTGGGCGAAAGCCGGGAAGCACTCGACAAGTTGGAAATGGTGCGCGCCCGTGCCCGCAGAACGGTGCATCCGGCGGATATGACAGTGGGATTGCCCGAGATTACGGAAACCGGTAAAGAGAAGCTCCGCGAGATCATCTGGAACGAACGCCGCATCGAACTGGCTTTGGAGGGACACCGCTTCTTCGACCTGATCCGTGCGGACAAAGTGGTACCGGGCTATGCGGAGAAGATGATGAAGGCACACGGGAAGACAAACTTCTCGATAGCAAAACATGCAACGTTCTTCATCCCGCAGAAGCAGGTGGATATCTCGCAGGGAGTCCTCAAAAACTGATATGAAACATGTATAACCAGTTCATTAAAATAGAATCATTCCAATAATATCAATTCCATGATTACACACAGCGTCTTTCCGATTGCCCTTTGCGGCAACGGAAGCCGCTATCCCCACTGCACGATGGAATCTCCGTGTCTCTGCCGTGCAGCGACCTGAGGGCGTGTCATTATTCACCAGATATGAGTCTCGACACGCCCTCTCGGGGGATAAAATCTTGAATTAACAACAACAATGAAACATACCCTTTTATTTCTTCTTATGATCTGTGCTTGTACGTTGCAAGCCACCGCTACAGGCAAACAGCCGAGACTGACCGATGATGAGTTGATGACTCTTGTCCAGAAACAAACTTTCCGTTACTTTTGGGATTTTGCCCATCCCGAGTCCGGTCTGGCCCGTGAGCGCAGCAATGACCGCCTCGAGATAGCAACCATCGGTGGTTCGGGCTTTGGGGTAATGGCAATTATAGTCGGTGTGGAACGTGGGTTCATCACCCGTGAGCAAGGCGCTGAGCGGCTGCTCAAAATAGTGGAGTTCCTCAATAAAGCCGATAGCTATCATGGCATCTGGGCACATTGGATGGACGGGGCTACCGGAAAGACCATTCCTTTCAGCAGGAAAGACGATGGAGCCGATTTGGTAGAATCTGCCTTTATGTTCGAAGGACTGCTGGCAGCACACCAGTATTTCACTCACGATAATCCGACAGAGAATCGGATACGAGGGCTGATCAATACCCTGTGGCATCAGGCAGAGTGGGACTGGTTCACCCGTGGAGGTGAAGATGTGCTTTATTGGCATTGGTCACCCAATAACGGATGGGCGATGAACCATCAGCTGAAAGGGCAGAACGAGTGCCATATCACTTATATTCTGGCGGCTTCTTCGCCTACTTATCCGATTCGTGAATCGGTGTATCATAAGGGGTGGGCCAACTCCATTACATTCAAGAACGGAAAAGAATATTACGGCATCCGCTTGCCCCTGGGCACCGACTTTGGCGGCCCTCTCTTCTTTACACATTATTCCTATCTCGGACTCGATCCGCGCGGACTCAAAGACAGTTATGCCGACTACGGTGAGCAGATGAAAGCACATACCCTGATCAACCGTGCTTATTGCATCGATAATCCGAAGAAGTATAAAGGATACGGCCGCAAATGCTGGGGACTGACAGCGAGCGACAATCATCAGGGTTACTCGGCACATTGCCCGCAGAACGACTTGGGAGTGATTACCCCGACCGCAGCCATCTCTTCCATTCCTTATACTCCGGAACATTCTCTGGAGGCTATGCGTTATTTCTACGAAGAATTGGGCGACCGCCTGTGGGGAGAATATGGCTTTAAGGATGCCTTCAACCTGACAGAAAACTGGTTTGCTTCCTCTTATCTCGCCATCGATCAGGGACCGATTATTGTGATGATTGAAAACTATCGCTCAGGCTTGATATGGAAACTCTTCATGAGTCATCCCGATGTACAGAGAGGATTGAAGAGACTGGGGTTCGGCTCAGAAGAATAAGATATACCATAGATTACAACCATGAAACAACTATTCCTTCTTTTACTCGCTTTGGGGTCTCCCACTCTTGCCCTTGCGCAAGACATGCGGCAAGATACTTATTGCAACCCGCTGAACATAGATTATACCTATATGATCTATAACTCCGACAAGGACATTTCCTACCGCTCGGGTGCCGATCCGGCAGTGGTCAGGTTCCGTGGAGAGTATTATATGTTCGTCACCCGTTCCAATGGATACTGGCACTCTAAAGATCTGCTGGACTGGGATTTTATCGCTCCCAAAGACTGGTATCCGCAGGGGAGCAACGCTCCGGCCGCGCATAACTATAAAGACTCAGTGCTTTATGTCACCGGTGATCCTTCGGGTTCTATGAGTATTCTCTATTCCGACAATCCGAAGAGCGGCGAATGGAAAGCTACACCCGCCATCCTTCATAATCTGCAGGACCCCGATCTTTTTATCGACGACGATGGCAAAGCCTATATGTTCTGGGGTTCGTCCAATGTTTATCCCATCCGGGGTATGGAACTGGATAAGAATCACCGGTTCCTTCCGAAAGGAGAAGTGAAGGAGCTTTTCAATCTCGACATGCCGCGCCACGGCTGGGAACGTTTCGGTGAGAATCATAGCGATACCGTTTTAGGAGGGTATATCGAAGGCCCGTGGCTGACCAAGCACAACGGGAAGTATTATATGCAGTATGGCGCTCCCGGTACCGAATTCAATGTCTATGCCGACGGTGTTTATGTAGCCGATCATCCGATGGGGCCTTACACCTATCAGAAGCACAATCCCGTGTCATACAAACCGGGGGGATATATGAACGGAGCCGGACACGGCAGTACGGTTCAGGGACCCGGCGGAGAGTATTGGCATTTTGCTTCGATGGCTCTTTCCATCAACGTCAACTGGGAACGCCGGCTCTGCATGTTTCCTGCCGGATTCGATAAAGACGGTATTATGTACGTGGACACCCGCTTCGGTGATTATCCCCGCTATGCTCCGGCCGTACCCGGCAAGAAGGGGCAGTTCCGTGGATGGATGCTCCTTTCTTATCGCAAACCGGTGACGGCATCTACTGCGAAAGGTGAGTTCGGACCGGATGCATTGACGGATGAAAGAACCAAGTCTTTCTGGCTGGCGGAAGCAAATGATGAACGTCAGTGGGTACTGATCGACCTGGAGAAACCTGCCCGTGTCTGTGCCGTACAGGTGAATTATCACGACTATCGGAGTAATCTATACGGTCGGATTCCCGGATTGCGTCACCGCTATGTGATTGAGGGCTCTTCCGACGGGGAGACCTGGAATACACTGGTCGATCGCCGCAGCAGCTATAAGGATACGCCGAATGACTATGTAGAACTTGAAGTCCCGACTACCGCACGCTATATCCGCTATAAGAATATAGACGTACCTACTCCGAATCTGGCTATTTCTGAACTGCGTGTATTCGGACTCGGGTTCGGCAAGGCTCCCCGGTCACCTCAAAAGCTGGCTCTGGATCGGCACACCGACCGTCGTGATGTTACCGTTCGCTGGGAGCCGGTGAAAGGGGCTCAGGGATACAACGTCCTGTGGGGGATCGCCCCTGATAAGTTATACAGTTCGTGGATGGTGTACGGTGGCAATGAGTTGGAGATGAAATCGCTGACTATCGATCAGGATTATTATTTTGCTGTGGAAGCCTTTAACGAAAATGGTGTATCTTTACCTTCCGAAACTAAATATGTAGAATAATACCGAATAACCATGAAACAGTTTGTCCTTTTCTTTATCAGTCTCTTTCTTTTGGGCGTGGGTGCCCGTTCGCAAGAGATGTATCAAAAGAAAGTTTTTATCTCTTCCCGGGGTGATTCTCTCAATTACCGTCTACTTCGTCCGGAGGTGGAAAAGACGGGACTGCAATATCCTTTGGTACTCTTTCTGCACGGTGCCGGTGAGCGGGGGAGTGATAACGAGAAGCAGTTGACACATGGTGGTCAGATGTTTCTCAATCCGGTGAACCGGGAGAAGTATCCGGCATTTGTCCTTGTACCTCAATGTCCCGAAAAAGACTATTGGGCGTATACCTCTCGTCCCTCTTCCTTTATTCCTTCGGAGATGCCGGTAGGACAAGAGATCACTCCTGTACTGCGTGCAGTAAAAGAGTTGTTGGATACCTATCTTGATTTGCCTCAGGTGGATCGTAATCGTATCTATGTGGTCGGTCTTTCTATGGGAGGCATGGCGACGTACGATCTTGCTGTCCGTTTTCCCGATACGTTTGCTGCTGCCGTTCCCATCTGCGGGACCGTGAATCCGGTGCGTCTGGCCGATGCAGCAAATGTTCGTTTCCGTATTTTTCACGGTGATGCCGACAATGTAGTGCCTGTAGAAGGCTCGCGTGAGGCTTATAGAGCGTTGAAGAACTTGGGAGCGGAAGTGGAATATATTGAGTTTCCCGGTTGCAATCATGGAAGCTGGAATCCGGCTTTCAACTATCCCGGATTCATGGAGTGGATCTTTGCTCAGCGTAAGAGATAAAGAACTTTATAGTTAAGTATACTATTTAAAGAGGAAGTCAAAATTCGTATTCACCACAGATAACACGGATTTGCACAGATAAATATTATTGATTGTCAGTAGATTAAAAATCGTTTTGTGTAAATCTGTGCGATCTGTGGTGAACTATGATACACTCTCTTTGAGGTAATGGTTATTCATCGTCCGCAAGAACTATTTGTCTTCCTTTTCTTTGGGAGAGGACAGGGAAGAAGTCTTCTCTTCATAGTCCCCGTTTGCTTTAATCAGTTCTATCAGCTTTTCTACGGCTTCTTCTTCCGGAATATTCTTTTCAATGCATTCCTTCTGTTTATAAAGACTGATTTTGCCACGTCCGGCTCCTACATAACCGTAGTCGGCGTCTGCCATTTCGCCTGGTCCGTTGACAATGCATCCCATGATGCCTATCTTGAGCCCCTTCAAGTGGGAGGTGGCTTCTTTGACGCGGGCAATCGTACTTTGCAGGTTGAACAGTGTTCGTCCGCATCCCGGGCAAGAAATATATTCAGTCTTGCTGGTACGGATACGTCCTGCCTGCAGAATTCCGAAAGCAGTGGCATCAATCACTGCATGGCTCAGTTTGCCTTGGTTGAAGAGATAAATTCCGTCACACAATCCGTCAAAGATCAAGGCTCCCATATCCGCACCGGCTTTGACCTGCAAGTCTTCAGCTGTATCTTCGGCATAGTGTTGGAAGAAGATAACCGGATTCTGTAATCCCTCCACCGTCAGTTGATGTGCCAGGGCACGATGTTCGCCTACACGGTTCGGGTGGTTGCTTTGTGAGACAACGACTGCTTCGGGGTGTTGCTTCAGGCATGCGACAACTTCCCGGGTAAGCGCCATGTAAGGGGTAAAGAGGAATTTCAGTTCGGCTACGCATGTTTCCATTAACTCCAATTGTGCATAATTGAAGGCAGGCCACGTATCAGGTTCTCCTTTCCATACGTCGGCATCGAGGATGTATTGAACTCCGGGTTCTGTCTGTTCGGGCAAAGCACGTCCGGCATAAATGTAATCCGGTGTAAATTGCGGATGGGTCTCCATACGTCCGTCCATGCGGTCGGCAAGTACCACGGGCAGATGGTTTCCGCCGATATTGCGTACCGGCCGTGTTTTACGGCGTACCGGAGAAAGGTAGTTGAAATCCGGAGCTTCCATGCCGGGAATGTACGGATGGTTCCGGCGACTTGTAATATAGTCCACCAGCTTGCGTGCCACGGGAATCTCGGCTTCCGGTTCTTCACTCAGCGAGACACGGATCGTATCGCCCAGCCCGTCAGCCAACAATGCGCCGATGCCCAAAGCCGATTTGATACGTCCGTCTTCTCCGTCGCCGGCTTCCGTAACACCTAAGTGGAGAGGGAATGACATGCCTTCCTGTTCCATCACTGATACCAACAGGCGTACGGTCTTTACCATTACCACCGTGTTGGATGCTTTGATTGAGATGACGACATCCGTAAACTTCTCGTCTACGCAGATGCGCAGGAATTCCATGCACGACTCTACCATACCTTCCGGCGTGTCACCGTAGCGTGACATGATGCGATCGGACAGTGAGCCGTGGTTCACCCCGATACGGACGGCTGTATGATTCTCTTTACAGATATTCAGGAAGGGGACGAAGCGGTCACGTATCTTTTGCAGTTCGGCGGCATATTCCTCGTCGGTATATTCCAGTTGTTTGAAAGTGCGTCCGGGATCTACGTAGTTGCCGGGATTGATGCGCACTTTCTCGGCATATTGTGCCGCTACATCGGCTACTTTCGGGCTGAAGTGTACATCGGCCACAAGCGGAACCATATAGCCGGTACTGCGCAGGCCGATATTGATGTTCATCAGGTTTTCGGCCTCTTTCACCCCCTGTGTAGTGAGACGGACATATTCTCCGCCGGCATCTACAATGCGCTTTGCCTGGGCCACACAAGCCTCGGTGTCTTGTGTGGGGGTATTTGTCATCGACTGGATACGGATAGGATTGGGGCCGCCCAACGGAACGGCCCCAATATTCACTTCCGAAGTTTCCCGTCGGGAGTAGTTGAATAAATCCATCTTTTTAGTTTGTTTTAAACTCGTACTTAATTTCTTTCAGTTCTTCGTTAGCCTTTACGATTTTCTTTTTCAGTCCTTCTTTATAGGCAATGAATTTTGTTTCGAGTTCTTTATCTTCCAATGAAAGCATTTGTACGGCAAGGATGGCGGCGTTCAGTGCGCCATTGATACCCACAGTCGCTACAGGAATCCCCGGAGGCATCTGTACGATCGCCAGAAGGGCGTCCATTCCCTCAAGAGACGATTTGATGGGTACACCGATGACCGGAAGCGGGGTCGATGCGGCAATCACGCCCGGCAGATGGGCAGCCATACCGGCAGCAGCGATAATTACTTTAATGCCGCGTGAGCGGGCATTCTTGGCAAACTCTTCCACAGCTTCGGGAGTGCGGTGAGCCGAGAGGGCGTTCATTTCGAACGGTACATGGAGATCGTTGAGCAACTGTGCGGCCTTTTCCATGACAGGAAGGTCGGAAGTGCTACCCATGATAATGCTTACGATTGGAGTCATATTTATTCTACTTTTGAGATTGATTGATAACGAGATGGAATGAATCAACTTCACCACAGATTACACAGATTCTCATAGATTAATGATTTACTTTATCGATAACAAGATTAAAAGTTCTGTGAGAATCTGTGTAATCTGTGGTGAGACCATTCAAGACTAAGCAAGTGGTAATGAATGAATCGGGAAAGCCTTTATGCATTTACCACTGCTTTGTATCCTTCGGCATCCAGCAAGTTGTCAAGGTCTGCTGCATTGGCAGGTTTCATTTTGATGAGCCAGCCTTCGCCATACGGATCTTTATTCACTAATTCCGGATTCTCTTCCAGTGCCGGGTTTTGTTCTACCACTTCACCGGCTACGGGCAGGAAGAGGTCAGAGATTGTTTTAACTACTTCGATCGTACCGAACACTTCTCCCGCTTCCAGTGTTTCGCCTTCAGTAGGAATATCGACAAATACGATGTCGCCCAGTTGCTCCTGAGCGTAGTCGGTGATACCTACATAAGCTACATCGCCTTCGAGGCGGATCCATTCGTGTTCGTTAGTGTACTTTACATTCTGTGGGAAGTTCATAATGATTAGTTTTTAGGATTGATACTATGTTTAAAATAAAAATATACGGAACAAAACATTGCTGAGCGGATGGAGCACCAGCAGTGAGCAGACGAAACCGACGGTAAAGCCGGCAAGTACTTCGCCGAGGGTGTGATGTTGCAGGATGATGCGTGCCGAACCCAATATCCCCGCCACGAGGATGAAGAGGCATAGCCACCACACCGGATTATAACTGAATAGCGCGCTGAACGAAACCAGTCCGCCCACGATGCCGCCCATACCTGCCATGTGTTCGCTCAGTTTCCACTTCAGATTGACAATGATGCAGATGACCAGCACCACCAGTGAAGCCAGTATAATACCCGTCATGTACCAGGGAATGTTCAGCTTGTGCATCATCATCAGGCAGAATACGTACGAGATGATGGTAAGCAGGATCGGTACATAGCGTTTCTTACGGTCGCTTAGGTCCTGGCGGGCAAAGCCATTCACTTTGCGGAACAGGAAGATGGTCATGGTAGGCATCAGGATGGTGAAGCAGTAGACAATTCCCAATACGATGAGCTTGTACTGCAACGGCATGATGCGTAGGTAAGAGAACAGGAACAATACCAGAAAAGCCAGGAAGGGGATAGAGAATGGAGTCAGTATTCCCGAAATGATTCTGGCCGTACGGATCAGTGTCCTGTCAGCTATGATATGTTGCTCTATCTTCTCTTCTTCAGCCATTTTGTTTGTTTCTTTTATTATGCTTTTTTATTTTCTCAGTCTTGCCACCGGAATGTTGAGTTGCTGGCGGTACTTGGCCACCGTGCGGCGTGCGATGGGATATCCTTTCTCTTTCAGTATTTCGGCCAGTTCGTCATCGGTCAGCGGTTTCTTTTTGTCCTCGCTGTCGATGCATTCTTTCAGTATCTTCCGTATCTCGCGTACCGACATCTCTTCACCGTCTTCGGTGGTGTATCCGTCGCTGAAGAAGAACTTCAGGGGATAAATACCGTAATTCGTTTGCACGTATTTGCTGTTGCTGACGCGTGAGATGGTCGAGATGTCCAGTCCGGTGCGTTCCGCCACGTCCTTCAGAATCATCGGGCGGAGCAATGACTCGTCGCCTTCGAGGAAGAAGGGGCGTTGCAGGTCGATGATGGCCTGCATGGTGGTCATCAATGTATTCTGGCGTTGCTTCACGGCGTCGATGAAGCCTTGTGCGGCGTCCATCTTCTGCTTGAGGAACATCATGGCCTCTTTCGATTCTTTCGATTGGTTGGCCTTGTTCTTCGTATGTTCCTCTACCATCTCCGTGAAGTCGCGGCTCATGCGCAGCTCCGGTAGATTGCGGTTGTTGAGGCTGATGTTGATGGTTCCGTCATCGTAGGTGTCTACTATGAAATCGGGGACGATCTGTTGCAGGTTCCGTCCGATGGCTTCACCCAGCGATGCGCCCGGACGGGGGTTGAGCTTGGTGATCTCTTCAAGTGCCTTATAGAAGTGTTCCTCGTCCAGTCCCAGCTTTTTGATGATCTTTTCCCAATGCTTGCGGGTGAACTCTTCGTAACATTCACTGATGATTTCTTCTTCCGTCTCCAGCAGAGGATCTGTGCAGTGGGACTGTTTTTTGCGGCGGATCTGTATCAGCAGGCATTCCTGCAGGCTGCGTGCGCCCAGTCCGGGAGGGTCGAAATCTTGTACGATTCTCAGGGCTTCCTCCAGTTCCTCTTCCGTAGCGTTGATACCGGCGTAGATGGCCAGTTCGTCACCGATGCTTTCGAGGGATTTGCGGAGCAGGCCGTCGTCGTCCAGCGAACCGATCAGGTATTCCGCCAGTTCGCGCTGATGTTCGGTCAGGTTGCGTTCGCCGAGCTGTTCTCTCAGGATTTCGTAGAATGACGTTGCGTCCGAAAACGGAATCTCTTCTGCCTGCTCGCCTTTGGAGCGGTTGTTTTCCTGAAGTTTATAGTCGGGGATGTCGTCTTCGTTCAGATAGTCGCTCAGCGAGTCATAGTCCGTATCGCCTTCCGTCTCTCCTTCGGAGGTTTCGGCAGGGGTGGTCTCGTCGGAGGTGCTTTCTTCTTTGCCTTCTTCAAGGGCGGGATTCTCCAGCAGTTCGGCATGTACACGGTCTTCCAGTTCCACAGCCGGTAGCTCCAGTAGTTTCACTACCAGAATCTGCTGCGGTGAGAGCGTTTGTATCTGCTGCTGCGCCTGCGATTGTATCTGACGGGAACCTTGTGCCATACGTTTAATGCTTTACAGTTTTTGTTTCTCGCTACAAAAGTAATGAATTGTTCGATATAGCGAAATGATTTATCCGATAAAAGGAGTTAAAGGAAAAACCGGAGGGAGCGGGGAAGACATGGAGGGGGTGTTCCGGAAAGATATTCCCGGCCTCTTCCATGGCGGGACGGTTATTGCTCTGCTGTGAATCTTATTTGCTTTATCTCCTTTGTCAATTCATCCTTTGTTCCTATCTTTGCCATCATAACTTTAATATATACCATTATGTTCAGCAAAGAGACATATACGCAGCGCAGAGCCCTGCTGAAAAAAACATTAGGCTCCGGAGTACTGTTGTTTCTGGGAAACGACGAGTGTGGATTGAACTACGAGGACAATACGTTCCGCTATCGTCAGGATTCTACCTTTCTCTACTACTTCGGCCTTTCGTTTGCCGGGCTTTCGGCTATAATCGACATTGATGAAGATAAGGAAATTATATTCGGTGATGAACTGACCATCGATCATATCGTATGGATGGGGACTCAGCCCACACTGAAGGAAAAGAGTGAGCGGGTGGGAGTGGACATCACCATGCCTTCGGCCGACATTGTGAGCTATCTGCACAAGGCGGTACAGAAGGGACAGGCCATCCATTACCTGCCGCCCTACCGTGCAGAGCATAAACTGAAGTTGATGGACTGGCTGGGAGTGCCTCCCGCACGTCAGGAGGGTTCGGTGCCGTTTATCCGTGCGGTGATCGCGCAGCGTAACTACAAGTCGGCCGAGGAGATTGTCGAAATCGAGAAGGCCTGCGACATTACGGCGGATATGCACATTACGGCCATGAAGATCCTGCGTCCCGGGATGCGCGAGTGGGAGGTATCAGCAGCCATGGAAGCCGTGGCGCATGCCGCAGGGGGTGACCTTTCGTTTGCTACCATCGCTACGGTGAACGGACAGACGCTCCACAACCATTATCATGGCAATATCGTCAAGCCGGGCGATCTGTTCCTGATCGATGCCGGCGCAGAAACGGAGATGGGTTATGCAGGCGATATGTCGTCTACCGTTCCTGCCGATAAAAAGTTTACCCGGCGCCAGCGCGAGGTTTACGAGATACAGAACGCCATGCACCTGGAGTCGGTGAAAGCGCTTCGTCCGGGTATTCCTTATATGGATGTATACGACTTGTCGGCACGTGTGATGGTCGAAGGTTTGAAAGGACTCGGGCTGATGAAGGGAAATGCCGAAGACGCCGTGCGCGAGGGTGCACATGCTTTGTTCTATCCTCACGGGCTGGGACACATGATGGGGCTCGACGTGCATGACATGGAGAATCTGGGTGAACTCTGGGTGGGCTATAACGGACAGCCCAAGAGCACGCAGTTCGGCCGTAAGTCGCAGCGTCTGGCCATTCCGTTGGAGCCGGGTTTTGTACATACCGTGGAGCCGGGCATCTACTTTATTCCCGAACTGATAGATCTCTGGAAGGGCCAGAAGAAGTTCACCGACTTTATCAATTACGATAAAGTGGAGACTTACAAAGACTTCGGAGGCATCCGCAATGAGGAGGATTATCTGATAACCGAGACAGGCGCCCGCCGTTTAGGAAAGAAGATTCCGCTGACACCGGACGAGGTGGAAGCGTTAAGATAGTTTTTTTTTTTTCATTAGTTGAAGTATTACTAAGATGTGAATCCAGGTAATACATAATTAAGTTTTTATTATGTCCGGATAGTGATCCGGTCGATTTATTTTAAATTTTGTTAATATGGGGTTGCCCGGATGTGAATCCGGGCAATCTTTTTTTTTATCGATTTTTTTAAATAAAATCAGGAAAGGATTGTTTTTCTGATTTTAATAAGATACTTTTGTTGAAAATCTGAATCGTTTACTGTCTTAGGCGGAATTTAGTCATTGAAACGGATATTTGCCGTTTACGAAATAAGAATGTTACTGATTCTGATAAGACATTATACGGAGATAACTTAACTTTTTTTTTTCATAGCATTATGATGTCACTTAGATGTGAATCGGGGTGGCAGATCTCTTTTATAATAAGATAATATTAATGAATTTTTCTAATTGACAAAGATTGTTTGGATGTGAATCCGGGCAATCTTTTTTTTTGTTGTTTTTTGAAAAAAAAGAGAAGAAAGAGTTGTTTTTAAAATTTTAAGGGCATACCTTTGGGAGAATTAAATAATTTTCTAATACTAACCTTTACTAATCCTATAAAAACATGAGTGGATTGTATTATAACTTGGCGTTGCGAAACAGTGATCTGAGAGATAAAGATTCTGAAAAACTGTATTATTGTGTTTTAAAAAACAGAGGAGTGCTGGATCAGGATACGTTTGTCAATTATCTGAGTCAGATCACCGGAATAAAAGAGGCTATATGTCTGGGAGTACTCTCGAAATTGGGAGCGGCTGTCATCAATTATCTGAAAGACGGGCAAAGCGTTGATATTCCGCATTTGGGTACTTTTAATCTGACTGCGAGCAGCACCGGCGTGAAAACGCTTGATGAGGCGAAAGCATCACAAATAAAGGCTATCAATCTACGCTTTTCTGCTAAAGAAGAGACTGACTTAGTGCTGAGTCGTTGTGCGTTAACCCGAAGCGTCTCATTAACAAATACAAATGATGTGATTAAAGAGAAGGATCCAAGCGGTGAAATCGTGGATGATCCTACTGCATAGTCAGTATAAAATATTTATTTATAACTTTAGATAAGCCGCTGGAAACAGCGGCTTTTTTTATTACAAATAGGCTTTCTCTGAAAAATCTCTCAAAAAGGCCTCCATCTCGAGACTTAAGTCTTGGCGGGGGAAGATTTAAATCTTGAAAAATCATCGCTTAAGCGATGATTTAAAAGGGGCTAAACGCTTGCTTTGGCGGATTGGTAATATATCTTTATTCTTTCTGTTTGGCTGTCTTGGTGCTATATTTATACAATATATGAGCTTCGTTTTTTTGCCGGATATTTTCTCTTTCTTTCTCTCTCTACTTCTTCTGATAATTCTTGTTTTTTATGCATCGATACACTACTTTTGTCCGTTACAGACAGAAAAACGATAAAACCATTCACAAATATTCAATTCATAAACTATGCGTAAATTAAAAAATGTCCTCCGGGCATCTTCATGCTGTGCTTTTTCAATCTTAATGTGTCTCCCGGCCGCCGGGCAGAATGCATGGAGCGAAGCTGACTGCGTGACCCTGCTGGACAGTACCTCGGTAACCGTGCAGCCAAACGGCTCCGGAAGTTTTGCCGTGTACAAATCGTTTAAAGTACAGACTCCCAAAGGGGCAGTGAATAACCATGTGATCAAGTATGATTATGATCCGCTGACGGCCTTTGCCCGTTTCAAGCAACTCACCGTGCAGCGTGCCAACGGCGAAACCATACAGGTGGACGTGACCAAGACCTGCGATTATGCCGCTCCGGCAAGGGCTATTTATTGGGGAGCCCGTCAGATCATGCTTGAACTCGGACGCCTGGAGCCGGGAGATGTCGTTTCCTACGAAATCAGTAAGAAAGGCTTTACTTATGCTCTGCTGGCAGGAGCTGAAGATGATGACGCACGTTTCATTCCGCCCATGCGCGGGCAGTTCTACGACATTGTTCCTTTTTGGGTGAATGAACCCACCCGCCGCAAGGTATACGTTGTCAGTATGCCGATGGAAAAAGAGCTTCAGTTCCAGTTCTATAACGGTGCCTGTACCTCGTCAATGCGTTATGAGGACGGGCGAAAGGTATATACGTTTGCCGTGGACGAAGTGCTTCCTTTCCGGAAAGAGCCCAATATGGTGGATCTTTTTGACGAAGCCCCGAAGCTGATGATGTCGTCTACCCCGAAATGGGAGGATAAGTCGCTCTGGTTTCACGACCTGAACGAGGCATACGGTAGTTTTGCCGCACTGCCCGAGGCTCAGAAGAAAGTGGACGAACTGATAAAGGGAAAAAAGACCGAAATGGAGAGAATCGCCGTATTGACCCATTGGGTAGCCGATAATATCCGTTATGCGGGCATCACCATGGGCGAAGGCGAGGGCTTTACGCTCCATAACACGAAGATGAACTACACCGACCGCTGCGGAGTATGCAAGGACATTGCCGGCACGCTGATCTCTTTCCTGCGTATGGCGGGATTTGAGGCCTATCCGGCCATGACGATGGCGGGAAGCCGCATCGAAAGCATCCCTGCCGATCACTTTAACCACTGTGTGGCAGTGGTGAAGCTGGCGAATGGGACGTATATGCCCCTCGATCCTACCTGGGTTCCTTTCTGCCGCGAGTTGTGGAGCAGTGCCGAGCAGCAGCAGAACTATCTGCCCGGCATTCCGGGAGGTTCCGACTTGTGCCTGACTCCGGTTTCGGCTCCCGAGAATCATTATGTCCGCATCACTGCCGATAACAAAATCGATGCAAAGGGCACGCTGAAAGGTTCGTTTACCATCACCGCCGAAGGTCAGTCGGACAGCAGCATCCGCCGCATCTTTACGCAGGGCTGGCAGACCGAATGGCAAAGCACGATGGAAAGCCAGTTGCTCAACGTATCTCCCAAAGCCCGTATGCTCGGAGTGGACTACGGAAAGGCGCCGAAGGATTATCAGACAGGCCCCATTCGCATCACGTTCCGTTACGAGATACCGGACTATGCGCTGGTCGGTGACCGGGAATTATTGTTGAAACCGATGGTGATGAACAACCTCTATGCGAGCGTTCTCTCGTTCCTGCGCATTGATACCGGCTTGGAAACCCGCCAATACGGCTTCCGTGATGCTTGCTCTCGTCTGGTCGAATTGGACGAAACGATTGCCCTGCCTCGGGGATATCGTCTGGCGGGAGAGCCGCGCAGCGAACAAAAGGCCGCTCCGGCAGCCGACTTCGAAGGTTCGTTGCAGCAGGTTGGCAACAAACTGGTGCTGAAACAGAAACTCGCCTTGAAGAAGCGCATCTATCGGGCAGCCGACTGGGAAGGATTCCGTGCTGCGGTGAATGCCTACAAAAGCTTTGCGGATTATTTGATTGTTAAACTCTAAAAAGATGATCGTCACACATGACTAAAATATATACCCTTCTGCTCCTCTGCCTGTTTGCGCTGACTCTTCCGGTCACCGCCCGGGAAGCGGAATTTAAGAAAATCAAAGAAAGCTGGACCCTGCAGGCTGATGGTACGCAGGTTTATCGTCAGTCGAAAGTCCTGACGCTGTACACTCACACGGCCATGAACCGCACGTATGGGGAGTCGTTCATTACGTACGATCCCCGTTATCAGACTTTGCAGATTCACGAGTCGTATACCCGCCAGAAAGACGGAAATATCGTCAAGACCCCCGCCAATGCTCTGGTCGAAGTGCTTCCCTCGGCAGCAGCCAATGCGCCGGCATTCAATGCTTTGCGCGAGATGGTAGTCGTACACACCGGGCTGGAACTCGGAGCTACCATCTATCTAGACTATTCCATTACAACCAAACCGGGATATTTGCCGGGGATTCAGATCTGCCGGTTGCTGGAGCACTCTTCGCCGGTGAAGGAGTACGAGATCAGCATCACCGTTCCCCGGGGGCAACATCTGGAATATGCCCTTAACAACCACAAGGCAAAAGCTTCCGTAACCGAATCCGAAGGGATGAAGCAAGTCAGCTGGACCCTGAAGAATCTGCCCGCCCTCAGCCGTGAACCGCAGGTGTCGGTGATCGGCGGTGATTTGCCTCTGCTGACTGCCACGACTGAGGAGAAACCCCTGTCATTTCTGACGTCACAATGGCAACCGGAAGGAGATGCCGGGATTCGTGCGCTGGCCGGAAAACTGACTGCCGGAGCGAAGGACGATAAAGAAAAAGTAACCGCGATACGTGACTATGTGATTGATAATCTTTACTATTCGTCCCTCCCGTTGGCGGAAAGCGGTTATCGCATCCGTCCCGCCGCAGAGGTGATCCGTTCGGCATACGGCACGGAGGCCGAGAAGGCGAATCTGATGGCCGCATTGCTGAAAGCGGCCGGACTGAAAGCCGGGATAGGGGCGGTCTGCGCTCCGTCCGAGAATACGGCATCACTGGGAGTAGGCAGCATCCGCGAACTGTTTGTGTGGACCGACGCCGGAGGCAGCCAACAGGCTCTGTCACTGAAAGGCAAAACTCCCTCAGCCGTTTCCTGGCAGAAAGATTATGCCTATGTAGCTTCATTGACGCAGCCGTTTGAACTGAATCTTCCACCGGTTACCCTGAGAAAAGACTATGCATTGCAGCCCGACGCGGCAAATGCCAAAGATGGCTATCTGGTCTTCACCCTCCCCGTAGAGCGTGGCAGCCTGGCCGATTCCCAGTACGTCCGGTTCAATAGCAAGCGCACTTCAAACCTCTTGTTGCCCGGACTGGCGGATGAATCTTTCACCTATACCGTAGATACTCCTGCAGGTATGGAACCTGTCACTCGGCCGATGGAGAAGAAGATGGACAATGCCGTAGGTACATTAACCATTTCCATCCGTCCCGAAGGAGCGAAAACACAAGTGATCCGGAGCCTGAAGTTGAAGAAACAGATGATTCGCCCGGCGGATTATGCCGCTTTCCGTCAACTGATGACAGAGTACGGGGCAGTGGACGGGCTGACGCTGGTGTACAGAAAACCTTTTCCCTGATCCCTCTTTTCGACAGGAAGAGACAGTATATGTGCTATTATTCAGATTTAATAACTCAAAATATAACAATGAAGATGTAGCGGGAGCTGCCCGCAAAGGACATAGGCCGGTATCCGGCGGAACGGTCTCCAAACGATAAGCGGTGATTCGTGGAAAGAGGATGTGTCGAAACTCGCATTCACCACAGATTACACGAATGTATACAGATGGATACTGTTATCTATCAATAGATTAAGTTCGTCCTGTGAAGTTCTGTATCACTCTGTGGTGAGTTATGGCATACCTCCGTTCTGCAGGTCACGCTCCGTAGAGCTCCTCTCCTGTGCCTCTCTGCCTATGCAGCTCTGTGGTGAAACAGGCTTCCGCGACATCTTTTAGGGAGGAACCCTTATGAGAAAACTATTATTGCTCTTATTTTCAGCACTTTTTGTGCTGTCAGCCCAGGCTGAAGATGTGCTGCGCCTGATGACCTACAACGTCCGTAACGCCAATGGCATGGACGGTATATGCAATTATCAGCGTGTAGCCAATGTGATCAACAACGCCCGTCCGGACATCGTTGCCATCCAGGAACTGGACAGCATGACTGCCCGGAGCAACCGGACCGATGTTCTCAAGGAACTGGCGGAACGCACTCAATTGCATCCCTGCTTTGCGCCTGCCATCGATTATGACGGAGGAAAGTATGGCATCGGTATACTTTCGAAAGAGACTCCGCTCCGTGTGCAAACCTTTGCCCTTCCGGGACGTGAAGAGGCACGCACGCTGCTTGTCGCCGAGTTCCCAGAGTATGTCTTTGCGTGTACGCACCTCTCTCTGACCGAAGAGGATCGGATGAAGTCTCTCGAAATCCTGAAGTCCGTTGCAGCCGATACCCGGAAACCTTTCTTCCTTGCCGGTGACTTCAACTCGGATGCCGACTCCGGCTTTATCAAAGATTTGAAGAGTACATTCCAGATACTTTCCAACCCGAAGCAGCCCACTTATCCGGCTTCCGAACCGAAGGAGACGCTCGACTACCTGATTGCTCTGAAACAGGAAACGCCTACTTTTGTTGTCAACTCGGCCCGGGTGATCGATGAGCCTCTGGCGTCCGATCATCGTCCTTTGTTGGTAGAAGTACGGATGGCGGTACCCGAGAATCGGATTTGCCGTACCAAACCCTATCTTCAGAATCCCGTAGGAGGTGGAATCACGGTGATGTGGCAGACCAACGTGCCGGCCTATTGCTGGGTGGAGTACGGCACGGACCCTTCCAATCTGAAGCGCGCACGTACCCTTCTGGATGGTCAAGTTGTTTGTGGCAATACTCTTCACAAGATTCGCCTCGATAGTTTGCAACCCGGACAGAAATATTATTATCGTACCTGTTCGCAGGAGATCTTGCTTTACCAGGCCTACAAAAAGGTGTTTGGCAATACAGCCCGTACAGAACTCAGGGAGTTCACGTTGCCCGCAGCCGGTGATGACAGTTTTACGGCTGTGGTGTTCAACGACCTGCATAAACAATCGAAGACGTTTCAGGCATTGTGCGAACAGATAAAGGGGATTGACTATGATTTTGTAGTGTTCAACGGCGATTGTGTAGACGACCCCGCCAATCACGATCAGGCAACAGCCTTTATCAGCGAACTGACCGAAGGCGTGGAGGGTGACCGCGTACCTGTCTTCTTTATGCGCGGCAATCACGAGATCCGGAATGCCTATTCGGTAGGCCTGCACAGCCTGTTCGATTATGTAGGCGATAAGACTTACGGCTCCTTCAACTGGGGAGATACCCGTATCGTAATGCTCGATTGCGGTGAAGATAAGCCGGATGATCATTGGGTATACTACGGACTCAACGACTTTACGAAGCTGCGTAATGACCAGGTAGGATTTTTGAAGCGTGAGCTCGCTTCCAAAGAATTTAAGAAAGCCGCTAAGCGGATTCTGATTCATCACATTCCGCTTTACGGAAACGACTACGAGAATCTGTGTTCCGGGCTTTGGGGTAAACTTCTGGAGAAAGCACCTTTCAATATCAGCCTTAACGCGCATACACATGAATATGCCTATCATCCCAAAGGCAGCCTTGGCAATAACTTCCCGGTGATTATCGGTGGCGGTTATAGCATGAAAAGTGCAACGGTAATGGTGATTGAAAAGAAGAAGGACATACTTAAGGTGAAAGTACTCAATACCAAAGGAGAAGTGTTGTTGGAGCTTACCGTCTGATAACGTCTCCCTTCCGAAAAAAATAGCGGGAGAGGATGTGTTTAAATCCTGATTTAGAAAGGGAGAGCTTCTCATTTGAAATTTGCCTGCCCTTATGAACAATGAAAAGAGCCATGTCAAACTCTATTTTTGAGTAATGATATGGCTCTTTTATGTTTATGGATTACAGTCTGTAACTTTTTAGAGTGCTCACTTTAGTTGCGGCACATTCACTTCTTTTATTTAATTATGTATGTAATTCGAGTACAAACCTGCTCCCCTTGGTATAGCTGGTATCCAGTGTCAGGCTGCCGTTCATTTTGGTTGCTATCAGGGCGCAGATGGGTAGTCCTAAACCGTCTCCTTCTGTCAGGTCTTTGATTTCAGTGAAGGGCTTGAACAGGTTCTCTTGTTTCTCAACGGGAATACCCGTACCGGTATCCGATATAATGAATTGGTGCGTATGTGCGCCTCTCTTTTTGAAATCAAGGAATATCTTTCCGCTTTCGGTATATTCCGCAGCGTTCTTCAGCAAGTGAATCAAGATCCGTTCCAGTTGTTCAGGATTGGTCTTGATCTGGAGTTTGGCAGCATTGACTACGGTCGAAACTTCGGGTTGTACAAACTCTTTCACCTTATCCATGGTAGCTTCACAGAAAGTATTTACGTTGATCTCCTTCATTTCATAAGGTTCAGTCAGAGAGTTTTCCAATGTGGAAAGTTCCTGTATATCATTGCTGAACTTCTTCAGGGCTGCTACTTGTCCTTGCATCTGCTGTGCCTGTTGAGGTGCTTTGTCCGACAGCTCGGCGGCAGAAGAGGCGAGTGTATCCAGCGTAGGTTCCATCTGTGCTGAAATATTCTGGATAAACTGTGTCTTCAGTTCATTGTGTTCATTGGCTATCTGTACGCTCTTTTTCAGTTTCCGGTTACCGGCAATGAAACGAAGCAGTACGATGGCCACAAATATCAGACCGGCAATCAGGATTACTACCAGTGTGCACAGCCCGACGATCATATACTGTTTGCCCGAAAGTGTGTCTTCTTTCTCCTGAATGATCTGCTGGCTTTCGTCATACTTGCGTTTCAGTACGTTCAGTTCGTCTTGTGCCGTCATTGCTTTTACTGAATCGGTCCAGACGATGAAGTTCTCGTAAGTGCGGGCCACCAGTGAGGCATTGTTAGATTTACGTCCGATGGCAATCAGTTTTTTATAGCATTCGTTGACCTTATCGTAATTCTTTTGGGCTTTATATTGGTTGATTAATTTCTGAAAACACGCGTCTCCCTGAGTGTTTTGCCCGAATGTGTAGTAATAACTTGCCTGTGTGTATAGTAGGTTCTCGCTTAATGAATCGTTCTTGGCCAGGCCTGCGGTTTCTGCCAGCTTATCCAATTGAATTTTAGCCTGCGCCGCATTCTTTAGTCCGATGTACATCTGCAGTCTCTCTTTGGTGATTTGGAAACGTAGCGGGTAAAATTGTTTCTGCTGTTTTTGTTCACCGGCCCAGACTAGCTGATCCATTCCTCTACAGAGGTCGAATGCCTCTTTGTAATAATTTTCACGATGGTACAGAGCTGCTCCCTGAATTCCGCATTCCACGGCTTTCGGATAATTTTCCTGCGTTGCGAAAGCGCCATAGGCCTGGATGAAAAGATAACGCGCCTTAGTGTATTCTTTTTGTTCCAGACTACTCTGCGCTTGTTTCATCAGTTCATTTGCTCTGTTTTGTGTGCCTTGTGCATCGACGATTGTGCTAAAACAAACGAGGATGGTCAGGATTAAAGTCGATATTTTCATGCGATTTGGTTTTAAACAGTGACAAAGTTAAAAAATCTTTGTAGAAACCTCTCATTTCCCCCTCTTATTTTTCATTTCTTCTTTGATTCTTCTTCAAAGAGGAATGGCGGGCATTACCGGTTGGTTGAAAGGTGGATAAAATTTGATAATTCAGGCATAGATTCTACAAATAAGGCTCTCTCCGGAGCCGGTATTTGTAAAGTCTATGTCTGATAATGATTTGGAATATGGCTCTATCTAATATTTAAAACTGCTTCCTCCCAGGAATTCTCTCAAAAGTGAGGTTGGAGGAATCTCCTTATCCTGTACAGGAGTGAAATATTTGATAAACTTCAGCAATCGGTATGCTTCAGCATATTCCGGACAGTTACGTGGCACGCTGGTAAGAATGGGCTCGGCATGACAGCGGAGCACGGCAAATTCAAATAAAAGGGCGGAGTTGAACATCACATCGGCATTCTCCTGATAAGGGAAAATCCATTTATCTTCTCCGGCGCGTACGCTGGGCCAGCGTGAGATAGTCTCTTGGGCAGAATAGCCGCGATAGTTGAAGTCCCGGATAATACGGCGCAAAAGTCGGTTGTCCGTCGTTGGGATCCAGTTATGATCGTCCAGCGAGATGGTTGTCAAGGCAGAGACGTATATTTTGAACTTATTTGCTGCCGGGATTTGCGGAGTCAGTTCCGGATTAAGGGCGTGTATTCCCTCAAGAATCAATACCGTATGTTCGTCGATCCGCAATTTATCACCTTTATATTCTTTTTTTCCCAACATAAAGTTATAGCGGGGCAGTTCTACTTCCTCGCCACGCAACAAAGCCTGTAGTTGTGTATTGAATAACTCCAGGTCGAGGGCATAAAGGGATTCATAGTCATAATTGCCGTTTTCATCCAATGGAGTGTCTTCACGGTCTACAAAATAATTGTCCAGTGAGATGGGATATGGTTTCAGGCCGTTGGTCATTAACTGGATGGAGAGTCGCTTACTAAAAGTTGTTTTCCCGGATGATGACGGTCCGGAAATCAACACCAGTTTTACACGAGTCCCGTTTTCTCCGCGGTGGAAAATGCTATCGGCTATTTGTGCTATTTTCTTCTCTTGCAGAGCTTCTGCCACATTGATCAGGTCCGTGGCATGTCCCTCTTCACAAGCAATATTGAAATCTCCTACATTGTTCAATCCCATGATGTAGTTCCATCGCAGGTGCTCTTTGAAAACATCGAGCATTTTTTCCTGTTTTACCACATCTTCCAGTACAGATGGGTTTTCTTTGTTAGGAATACGCAGCAACAGTCCGTCGTAGTATTTAACGAGGTCGAATAAGTGGATAAATCCTGTACTTGGGAGCAGATTACCGTAATAATAGTCGGCAGTACCTCCCAAAGTATAATAATAGGTATAGATAGAACCGGAAGATTCGAGTAATTTTACCTTGTCATTCATGCCCCGTTCACTGAATACACGTACGGCTTCAGTTGTATGACACTCAATGCGGTGATAGGTAATGTCTTCCGCTATAATTTCCTGCATACGTTTCTTTATTTGTGACACGTCTTCAAGTGTGACGGGGCGCCCGATCCGCAAATTGCAGAAGTATCCTTTGGATACCGGGTGCTCCACAAAAAGTTTGCCATTCGGAAAGAGTTCGCTGACAGCTTTGTAGAGCACAAAGCAGAGAGAACGCACATACGTACGCATTCCCGAAGAATCTCTTACATCCAGAAACTCTACATCTTTATTGTTATATACACGAAAATTGAGTCCTTCAGAGCGATTATTTACTTTAGCACTGACTACCTGATAAGGAAAATTAAGATTAAAGCCGTAATAAATATCCAAAAGTGAGCTCCCAATAGGGAATTCTTTAGAAATATTATTATTTTTGCAATATATTTGTAACATCTGTTTCATTTCACGTCATTTTGGGGTGAATAGTACGGATAAATATATCACATAATTGCTAAGAAGACAAACAACCACTAAAATAATTATAGATGGAATATTCTTTTTATGATTTTTTAAAGCTCATTGGCTCGTTAGGACTTTTTCTTTATGGAATGAAGATCATGAGCGAGGGCTTACAGAAAGTCGCAGGTGACAGATTGCGAGGAATTCTGACAGCAATGACTACAAACCGGGTAACGGGAGTTTTAACAGGTGTGTTGATCACCGCCCTTATCCAATCTTCTTCGGCAACGACGGTGATGGTGGTCAGTTTTGTAAATGCCGGTCTGCTGACATTGGCCGAATCCATTAGTGTGATAATGGGTGCTAATATCGGTACGACAGTCACCGCATGGATCATTTCTATTTTTGGGTTTAAAGTCGACATGGCTGCTTTTGCCCTTCCTCTTTTAGCCATTGCCCTTCCTCTTATTTTTTCGGGTAAAAGTAACCGTAAGTCTATCGGTGAATTTATCTTTGGTTTTTCTTTCCTCTTTATGGGGCTTTCGTACCTCAAAGCAAATGCCCCCGACCTGAATGCCAATCCGGAAATGCTGGCTTTTGTACAGAACTATACAGATATGGGATTTTTCTCGGTTCTGCTCTTTTTATTTATCGGTACTATTCTCACTATGATCGTACAGGCTTCCGCCGCGACGATGGCTATTACTTTAATTATGTGTGCCAACGGATGGATCAGCCTGGAACTGGGTGCCGCATTGGTCTTGGGTGAGAATATCGGAACTACTATTACAGCCAACCTGGCTGCCCTGACTGCTAATTCACAAGCAAAACGTGCTGCTTTGGCTCACTTTGTTTTCAATGTTTTTGGTGTGATCTGGGTGCTGATTATTTTCCATCCTTTTATGGTATTCGTCAATTGGGTGGTCGATACCTTCTTCCATCCGGGAAGTGCAGAGGTGGCTATTTCTTATAAGTTGTCCGCTTTCCACTCTATTTTTAATATATGTAACGTCTGTCTGCTGATTTGGGGAGTGAAACTGATTGAGCGTACCGTGTGTGCCATTATTCGTCCCAAGGAAGAAGATGAAGAGCCACGCTTGCGCTTTATTACCGGAGGTATGCTTTCTACGGCCGAATTATCCATACTTCAGGCCCGTAAGGAGATTCATCTGTTTTCCGAGCGTATTCATCGTATGTTTGGTATGGTACAAGATCTGTTGCATACTGAAAAGGATGATGACTTCAATAAACTTTTCAGCCGGATTGAGAAATACGAGAATATCAGTGATAATATGGAATTGGAGATTGCCAATTACTTGAATCAGGTATCTGAAGGGCGTTTGAGCTCAGAAAGTAAGCTTCAGATACGTGCCATGCTTCGTGAGGTAACCGAGATTGAAAGTATTGGTGACAGTTGCTATAACTTGGCACGTACCATCAGCCGGAAGCGTCAGACCAATCAGGATTTCACAGAGAAGCAATATGAGCACATTCATTTCATGATGAAACTGACCAATGATGCTCTGTCGCAAATGATTGTCGTGGTCGAGAAACCCGAACATCAGAGTATCGATGTTAATAAGTCATTCAATATTGAGAATGAAATTAATAACTATCGTAACCAACTGAAGAATCAGAATATCCTGGATGTGAATAATAAAGAATATGATTATCAGATGGGCGTTTATTACATGGATATTATCGCCGAATGTGAAAAACTCGGTGACTATGTAGTAAATGTAGTAGAAGCGAGCAGTGACGTAAAAGAAAAGAAAGCGTCTTGAGAAAAGTGATGAACGATGAACGATAAAGCGTGTAATTGAGAGTGCTCATCGCTTATCGTTCATCGTTAATGAATCGTTTAGCCATTATACGGTTCGAAATCTTCTTTTCCAACTCCACACAGAGGGCATACCCAATCATCAGGAATATCTTCAAACTGTGTTCCGGGTTCGATTCCGCCTTCCGGATCACCTATCTCCGGATCGTAAATGAAATCACAAACGGTGCAAATGTACTTCATGTCGTCTCTTTTTTTAAGTTTATGCAAATATAACAAAAGTATCGGACGTATTGTTCATTTATTTTTTCTTTTTTCATTAATAAAGCACTACCTTTGTCTGTAGCAACAAAACATTAATCAAGGAATTATAAACTATGATGTGGCAGATTGTATTATCACTGGTATGTGTGGCTTTTTTAGGAGCTATTCTGTGGGAAAAGAGACAAGGTAAGTTAATGCAATCTGCATCGGACCGGAAACTGGAGAATGTAAATTGTCTGTTTGATGCGATTCTGACGCATATTCATGCGTATGTTTTGGTAATCGATTCTGATTTCAAAGTCCTGAAAACTAATTATTATGATTTGACTCATCTCAGTCCGGACGGTAAAGAGAAGCGTGTAGGTGATCTGTTGCAATGCCGGAATGCCTTGTCTGCCAAAGGGGGATGCGGAACCCATGCTTTTTGCCAGGAATGTCCGGTGAGGGGAGCAATAGGAAACGCTTTCCGCCAGAAGAAAGAATTTACTGATTTGCAATCATCACTGAATATTGCCATAGACGAGCATGAATTTGTAAAGTGCGACGTAATGATCTCGGGAGTATTTATGACTCTGGATAGTGAAGAGCGCATGGTGCTGACGGTGCATGACATTACTTCGATTAAACAAACGGAAGAGGCGTTGGCCGAAGCGAAGGAAAAAGCGGAAAATGCAGATCGTTCCAAGTCCGCTTTTCTAGCCAATATGAGTCATGAAATCCGTACGCCACTGAATGCCATCGTCGGCTTTTCCGAACTGCTGGCAGCGGCCAATACAGAAGAAGAAAAGCAAAAATACCTGGAGATACTCCATACGAACAGCGAATTGCTATTACAGCTGGTTAATGATATTCTTGATTTGTCGAAGATTGAGGCCGGTACATTGGAGTTTGTTTATTCTGATGTCGACATCAACTTGTTACTGAATGATTTGGAACAATTGTTCCGTATGAAGATAGGCTCTAACTCGCCTGTACAGATTATAACAGAGTCCGGGTTGCCCTCGTGTATGGTTCATACGGATCGTAACCGAATTGCTCAGGTTGTGTCCAATTTTGTATCTAATGCAATCAAATTTACCACAGAGGGTAGTATCCGTATCGGATATCAGTCTTCCGAGAATGGACTTCGGTTTTATGTTAGCGATACCGGTTCGGGTATTTCGGCGGATAAATTGGAGGGTGTCTTCGATCGTTTTGTGCGTTTGCAAAGTGATAAAAACGGTAACGGACTCGGACTCTCTATCTGTAAGACGATTGTAAATAAGCTGGGTGGGGAAATCGGAGCCGAATCTGAGGTAGGCAAAGGAAGTACCTTTTGGTTTACATTGCCCGAACATTCCGATATTAAACCCAAAGTCATCATTGAGAAAGAGCAGGAAGAATTGCCTTCTGCAGTACGGGTTCCGGTTATCGATGCGGGAAGTGATAAAAAACTGAGCATACTGGTGGCCGAAGATATGGAAGACAATTATCGTCTTTGCGAAGCTATCCTCGCTTCACGTTACGAATTACATTGGGCTCACAATGGTGAAGAGGCCATTTCTCTTTTCCTGAAATTCCAACCGGACATTATCTTGATGGATATCCGTATGCCTGAGGTGAATGGCTACGAGGCTACGGAGGCTATCCGACAGATGTCGGCTACAGTGCCTATCATTGCTCTTACTGCTTTTGCGTATGAAGAAGACCGCCAGAAAATCATGCATAGCGGCTTTACCGATTTCCTGACGAAGCCCATTTCGTCAAAAGTACTGTTGGGAAAACTGGAATCCTTAAAAAAGATTTAAGAAACATCTTATACCGGATTTATGTTGTACTTTTGCAACTTCTAATTTAATGTATGTATCTGCATGACTGCAAAGAACGACGATTATTTTCATTTGGGCCTGACTGATCAAGAAGTTCTCCAAAGCCGGGAGAAATATGGTGCCAACCTACTGACGCCTCCTAAGCGTCCTTCGCTCCTGAAGCTTTATTTGGAAAAATTTGAAGATCCTGTTGTACGTGTGCTGCTTATTGCAGCTGTATTCTCTCTTATCATTTCCGTTATCGAGAATGAGTATGCCGAAACGATCGGTATTATAGCCGCTATCCTGTTGGCAACCGGTATCGGTTTCTATTTCGAATACGATGCCAATAAGAAATTCGATTTACTGAATGCCGTTAATGAAGAGACTTTAGTAAAGGTGATTCGTAACGGGCGTATTCAGGAGATTCCGCGTAAAGATGTGGTAGTAGGTGACATTGTGGTATTGGAGACCGGTGAAGAGATTCCCGCAGATGGCGAACTGATAGAAGCTATTTCTTTGCAGGTGAACGAATCGAACCTGACCGGGGAACCGGTGATTAATAAAACAATAATCGAAGCCGATTTTGATGAAGAAGCTACGTATGCTTCCAATCTGGTGATGCGCGGTACAACTGTGGTCGATGGTCATGGATCGATGAAGGTACTTCGTGTGGGAGATGCTACGGAGATTGGGAAAGTGGCACGTCAGAGTACGGAACAAACTACGGAGCCTACACCATTGAATATCCAGCTGACCAAATTGGCCAACCTGATCGGTAAGATCGGTTTTACCGTAGCCGGACTTGCTTTCCTTATTTTCTTTATAAAAGACGTTGTACTGTATTTCGATTTTGGGGCTCTGAACGGTTGGCATGACTGGTTGCCAGTGTTGGAGCGTACATTGAAATATTTCATGATGGCGGTTACCCTGATCGTGGTTGCCGTTCCCGAGGGATTGCCTATGAGTGTGACACTCAGCCTGGCACTGAATATGCGCCGTATGCTTGCCACTAACAATTTGGTGCGTAAGATGCACGCTTGCGAAACAATGGGGGCGATTACCGTGATTTGTACAGACAAGACCGGTACGTTGACACAAAATCTGATGCAGGTGCACGAGCCCAATTTCTATGGTTTGAAAGATGGTGGGAAACTGGCAGATGACGATATCAGCAGACTGATTGCGGAAGGGATTAGTGCTAACTCCACTGCTTTTCTTGAAGAAACGGGAGAGGGTGAGAAGCCGAAAGGAGTAGGTAATCCTACGGAAGTTGCCTTGTTGCTGTGGCTGAATAGCCAGAAACGTAACTATCTTGAACTCAGAGAAGGAGCACGGGTGCTCGACCAATTGACGTTCTCGACTGAACGTAAGTTTATGGCTACTTTGGTGAAGTCGCCGTTGATAGGCAAAAAGGTATTATATATAAAAGGTGCGCCCGAAATCGTGCTTGGCAAATGTAAGGAGGTGATTCTCGATGGCCGTCGTGTGGATAGTGTGGAATATCGTTCGACTGTCGAAGCACAATTACTGGGTTATCAGAATATGGCTATGCGTACACTTGGTTTTGCATTCCGTTTGGTGGAAGATAACGAACCGGATGACTGTGTGGCACTTGTTTCAGAAAATAACCTTAATTTCCTTGGAGTCGTTGCTATTTCCGATCCTATACGTCCCGATGTGCCTGCGGCAGTAGCTAAATGTCAGTCGGCAGGTATCGGTATCAAGATTGTGACCGGGGATACTCCGGGCACCGCAACTGAGATTGCGCGTCAGATCGGGCTGTGGAAACCGGAAGATACGGAACACAATCGCATTACCGGAGTTGCTTTTGCCGAATTGAGTGATGAAGAAGCATTGGATAGAGTGATGGACTTGAAAATTATGTCGCGTGCCCGTCCTACCGACAAACAGCGTCTGGTACAATTGCTGCAGCAGAAAGGAGCCGTTGTGGCTGTGACCGGAGACGGAACGAACGATGCGCCGGCGCTCAATCATGCACAGGTAGGGCTTTCGATGGGTACCGGAACTTCAGTTGCCAAAGAGGCCAGTGACATCACTTTGCTGGACGACTCTTTCAACAGTATCGGGACTGCTGTGATGTGGGGGCGGTCACTTTATAAGAATATCCAGCGTTTCATCGTATTTCAGCTGACCATTAACTTTGTGGCACTTCTCATCGTATTGCTCGGTTCTATTGTGGGAACAGAACTACCGTTGACTGTGACCCAAATGTTATGGGTAAATCTCATCATGGATACATTTGCCGCTTTAGCTTTGGCTTCTATTCCGCCAAGTGAGAGTGTTATGAACGATAAACCGCGTCGCAGTACTGATTTTATTATTAGTAAAGCGATGCAACATAATATATTCGGTGTCGGTACACTCTTTCTGGTAGTACTGATGGCGATGATATACTACTTTACAAATGCCGACGGTGGAATGACGGTACAGCGGTTGACCATTTTTTTCACCTTCTTTGTAATGCTTCAGTTTTGGAATCTGTTCAACGCCCGTGTGTTTGGCACTACCGATTCAGCATTCAAGGGTCTTACGAAGTCGTACGGAATGGAATTGATTGTACTGGCCATCCTGGGTGGGCAGTTTCTTATAGTGCAGTTCGGTGGAGCTGTATTCCGTACAGAACCGCTCGACTGGCAAACATGGCTTATCATCATCGGTTCTTCTTCTCTCGTCTTGTGGATTGGAGAATTGATTCGCTTGGTTAAACGTTTAACTCAGAAATGAAAATGAAAGCTATTTATCACAGTGGACGCAAAGAAAGTGTCTTTTATGAACAGGATATAAAAACTCCGTTTCCTTTGCGTGCTCTGTCGTGTATAAGCTTTCAAAAACAGAATAGAGATGAAAAGAAAAGGAATTAAAAACCTTATTTTTGATTTTGGTGGTGTATTGATTAATCTCGACCGTCAGCGTTGTATAGAAAACTTCCGGAAGTTGGGATTAGAGAAGGTGGACGAATTGTTAGGCATGTATTCTCAGCAGGGAATCTTTATGCAACATGAGAAAGGGTTGATCTCGTCAGCCCAGTTTCGTGATAGTATCCGCGGGCAGATAACCCAGGAGGTGACAGATGAGCAAATTGATGCTGCTTGGAATAGTTTCTTGGTGGATATTCCACGTTTTAAGCTTGATATGTTATTGAAACTCCGCGAGAAATATGTGGTCTATCTGCTGAGCAATACCAACGAGATACATTGGAAGTGGGCATGTGAGCATGCGTTTCCGTATCGGGGCTTCCGTGTAGAAGACTATTTTGAAAAGATGTACCTCTCGTATGAAATGAAAATGGTAAAGCCCGCTGAAGAGATTTTCCGGGGAGTGCTTGATGATGCAAACCTCGATCCGCGCGAAACTTTTTTCATAGATGACTCCGAAGCCAACTGCCAGGGTGCCCAGGCATTGGGCATCTCTACCTATACAGTGAAACCCGGTGAAGACTGGAGACCGCTTTTTGCCGAGAATTAAAATAAATAGGAGAAACAGCATGCAGATAATCCGTAATATACCGGGAGTTCTACCCGAACCATGTGTTGCCACCATCGGTTTCTTCGATGGAGTACATATGGGGCATCGCTTTCTGATAGAACAAGTCAGAGAGTTGGCTGCGGCTCGTGGATTGCGTTCTGCACTGATTACTTTTCCCATTCATCCTCGTAAGGTGATGAATGCAGACTATCGTCCGGAGTTATTGACCACTTCGGAAGAGAAACTGGCGCTGCTTGAAGAAACGGGCGTGGATTATTGCTTTATGCTTGATTTTACACGTGAAGTATCACATCTGACTGCCCATGAATTTATGTCCGATATCCTGAGAGACCGTTATCGGGTGCAGACACTTGTCATCGGATATGACCACCGCTTCGGACACAATCGTAGTGAAGGCTTTGAGGATTATTGCCGTTATGGCTCTGAAATGGGAATAGAGGTGATTCGTGCTCGTGCCTGTGTGTGTGATGATCTCCATATAAGCTCTTCTGTCATTCGTAAGATGTTGCATCAGGGCGAAGTAGATCGGGCTGCACGTTGTCTGGGTTACGACTATTTTCTGGATGGTACGGTGGTGAGCGGTTATCAGGTAGGAAGGAAAATCGGATTCCCTACGGCCAATCTCAGTGTAGACGATCCTGATAAGTTGGTTCCTGCCGATGGTGTCTATGCAGTTCATGTCACGTTCGACGGGCATACTTATAATGGTATGCTCAATATCGGTACTCGTCCCACGATAGGGAATGGTCCCGAACGTTCGATAGAAGTGAATATCCTCCATTTTCATTCCGATATTTACGATAAATTTATCCGGCTCTCTTTTGTAAAATATCTCCGTCCGGAGCTGAAGTTCGATGGGATTGAAGGATTGATAGCGCAGCTTCATCAGGATGCAGCCGATGTGGAAGCGCTTTTGGGGAAAATACAAAATGTCAATTGACATTTTGTGTTTTTTGTTTGCCACTGAGTGAGTTATATTCGGCCCGTTATCTTCCGGCTCTTAAATAGGAGCTTATTTTGTGAATTCGGCTTTTCAGATAGTCATCCTGATTGCGGATAATACATGTCTCTTGTTCTGTTTTGAGCCTGTTCTGTGTTCTTTAATTTGCAGAATATTCTGTTTTAAGGTGCAAATCGTTATTCTCTCCCTGATCATTCTATGCGTGCTGAAAAATGATTGCAGGCATGCAAATGTCCTCTTTTGTCTCTCTTCCGGCTTCATGCAGGTGAAGTTTTGAACTAATGAAGCTTTTGTTTTAACCCAATGATGTCTTTCTTTTAATGGTATGTGACCTCTCTTCTAAAGATATCATGCATATTTATTGGAAATCTTCGGTCGATGTTGCATCTTATTGCATGTTATATGCGTCTTGTATGCATTTTCTTCTTCCTGTTTGATGATTTGTGTTTTAGTGCGTGTCAGTAGATTAGGATGAATAGTGTCAGAGTGACGTCTGAAGGTGTAATACGCTATCAAATGGATATACTCTCCCTGACGCTGGTTCTTTGAGGCTTCTTTATATCAGCGTTTATCCTCTACAAATATCGAAAAACATTCTATATTTATTGTTTATCGATAAATAATTATCGAATTACTTGTTTAGGTGAAAATTAATATGAATCTTTGCATATCGAAAAACGATAAATTATTATTGAATAACATAACGAATCTTCAAAGTAAGTTTTATGAGAAAGTCATTGATGAGCATTACGATGTTGGTAGTATCCATCTCCATGTTAGCTTTGTTTGTATGTAGTTCAGTTTTGCATGGTCACCATACAAATAGCTCTTCTACCGAAGCGGTAGTCAATTAAAACCGTTATCTTTGTACATATTTAAAACAAAAGACTGAATGAAAACGGCGATCAAATTAATTCTGATTTATCTGGGAATCCAGCTTATTTGCGGTGGGCTGATCGGTATTCCTTTTACTATCATTGCCCGTATGAATGGTGGGAGCGTAGATGCCACCCGGGTTTCGGAGTTGACATTGGCTCCTTCGATGCTGCTTTCCATGGCAGTGATGTTTTTTTATTTATGGAAAGCACACTATATACCCAAAGACAAGACAAGTTGGTCATTCATTTCATTTCCATTTCTGATCATAACGTTTCTGATAGGCTTGTCGATGACTGTCCTGATGGATCTGTTGACTGCCGTCTTATCTTGGGTACCTGATATTCTGGAACAGCAGTTCGACGCTCTCCAGTCCGGTTGGTTAGGCATTGTGGCCATTACTTTGTTGGGGCCGATTCTTGAGGAACTTCTGTTCCGTGGTGGTGCCACTAAGGCATTGCTTGAACGCTATTCTCCCCGGAAAGCCATCTTCCTTTCGGCACTGCTTTTCGGAGTATTTCATTTGAATCCGGCTCAGATAGTTGCAGCCTTCTTTGGAGGCCTTTTGCTGGCATGGGTTTATTATCGGACACGAAGTCTGATTCCTTGTATCCTGATACACATTGTGAACAACAGTATTTCTGTCATGCTGAGTCTGACCTATCCCGATGCAGATACAATCAGGGATGTGACGGGTACGACTCCCTATTATCTATTGATAGCAGTGGCGGCTATGGTGTTCGTAGGCTGTTTTCTTCGGATAAAGCAGGTTACGGTTCCGGGAACGTGGCGGAAAGATGAATGAAAATAAACGATAAAGATTGAATAATAAGTCATAATATGAAAAGAAGATTGAACATACTATGTTTACTGGTTTTTCTGGTATTCTGTTATTCGGTGTTTAATATGGGGCGTGATTTCGGTCATGGCTTTTCCGAAGGGATGAAGATAAGTCATTCCGGTAATCAAAGTGTAGAGCAGGCTATCAACTTTCGGATTGCCACACTGATGCCCAAGGATTTTTCGTCCTTTAAAGATTCTGTCTATAATGAAAAGACCGGCTCTTATGTCCCCGTTGCCTATACACAGATGGTTACGAATGTAAAAGTCGACAGGAGTACCTGGATGATGGTTGCCCAGGTGATTTCCGGGCTTCTGGCTGTTTTTGCCATCATTGCGTCAACAGTGCTTTTTATTCAGCTGATTGTAGCTATCAATAAATCGGATATTTTTAATTGGAAGAATGTCCGTCGGTTGCGATGGTTGGGAGTCGCCTTGTTGCTGAACTTTATTAGTGAGGCAGTGCCGGCCCTGATGAATGATTATGAGTTGTCTTCAGTCTTCTCGTTGTCCGGATATTCTATGGAGACAAGCATAGATTCTGTGATGCTGGTCATTCTGGGACTGGTTTCACTAATTGTAGGCGAGGTATTCGCCATCGGGTTGAAGATGAAAGAAGAACAAGATCTTACTATCTGAATCCGAATATTGAAAAATTAATAGAATTATGGCTATAATAGTAAACCTTGACATAATGATGGCCCGAAGAAAAATATCTTTGGGGGAGTTGGCAGAGAAGATTGACATTACGCCTGCCAACCTTTCTATCCTGAAAACGGGAAAGGCCAAAGCGATTCGTTTCTCTACCCTTGAGGCGATCTGTAGAGTGCTAGATTGCCAGCCGGGGGATATTCTGGAGTATCAGGTGGATGAAGAAGATGGAGGTACGTCATAATTCACCACAGATTACGCAGATATTAACACAGGATGATTTTAATCTGCTGATAACCAGTAATATCTATCTGTGTAAATCGGTGTGATCTGTGGTGAATACGAGTCCTGACACATCCTTATTTGGAGATTTAGCCTTTGGCCTCTTTGGCTTTGAATGCGAGTGCATACATCCGCATTTGTTTCACCATCGACAACAATCCGTTGCTACGAGTGGGGGATAGGTGGTCCTTCAGACCGATTTTGTCGATAAAGTAGAGTTCCGAATTAAGAATCTCGTCGGGTGTATGTCCCGATACGACTTTAATCAACAGTGCTATGATGCCTTTCACGATCAGTGCATCGCTTTCTGCTTTAAAGATAATTTTCCCGTCTACTTCGTCTGCCTGAAGCCATACACGGCTTTGGCAACCTTCAATCAGATTCTGTTCCGTTTTATATTTCTCGTCGAGCGGTTCCTGCTCGTTTCCTAAGTCGATAAGTAACTGGTAGCGATCCATCCAGTCATCAAAGTCGCTGAATTCAGCAACGACTTCGTCTTGTAATTCGTTGATTGACATGATAAATAATTATTTCTCGTTATAAATAACTTCCAGTACCGTTTGTCCCACAGCTTTGAGTGTAGAGCGGTCGATGGCATCCATATTGTCATTCACGGTGTGCCAGGTCGGTCCGAAGCTGGACAGTTCACAATTTTCGTCGTTTGGAATGATGTCGATAGTCGGGATACCTGCCAGGCGATTGATAAACAGATGATCGTCAGTGATCTGACCGCCTACTTCGTTAATAAAGTAACGTCCGTATCCGGCGTCGTTAGCCTTTTTCCATACCTTCTTGTTGATACCTTTGGCATATTTCTCGGAATATACTTCTTTAAAGAAAGTAGCATCTTTGCCGCCCACCATATCGAGTAAAATTCCGAAGCGGGCATTATAGCCATCTACGTGCGGGGTTCGTGCCCAATATTGTGCGCCGAGACACCACTGGTCTTCCCGATGTTCGCCTGTATAAAACTGAGGTGCTCCGTAATCTTCCGCATCCAGAAAGATGATGTCGATTCCCAGTTCCGGTTGCTGTTGGTTGATCTGGCGGGCAATTTCGAGTAATACACCCACTCCGCTTGCTCCATCATTGGCGCCCAGTATCGGTGTGTGATGATTCTTTTCATTCGGATCATTGTCGGCCCATGGACGGGTATCCCAATGCGCAAAGAGTGCGATGCGTTTTTTGCTTTCGGGCTTAAAAGATCCTATGATGTTGCGTGCTTTCAGCAGTGTACCGTCGTATGCGGGTAATTCAGCGTTTTGGCTGATCACTTTGGCTCCATGTTCGGCCAGTTTGGCGGCCAGGTAGTCTCCACAGGCAACATGACCTTTAGAATTTGGTGTGCGCGGTCCGAAGTCGACTTGCGCCTGTATGTACTTGTAAGCACTGTCTGCGTCAAATTGGGGCACTTGGACAATTACCTTTTTCTCGGTGATGTCGGTCGAAGTGGTCTTGCTGCCGTTTGTTCCGCAGGAGAAAGCAGAAAACAGGATGAAAGCTGACAGTATGAACATAGAGTTTCTTTTCATAATTATGCTTTTGGAGTTTAAAGCCTCAAAATTAATGATTTTCACTGTAGGGTGAGTCAGATAGGAGGGTTTATTAACAATTCCACTCCTTTCTTTCCGGATACGAACTCCACTTCCGCACCGTTGATTAGTGGTAGGTTCTCTGTCACATGTCCCACCGGAAAGTCATAACATATGGGGAAGTCATACTCCTTCACCAAGGCATCCAGTGTGCTGTAAAGGTCCTTTTTCAGTGAATAGTCTTCTTTGTATTCGGTAAATTGTCCAATGATAAGTCCGGATAACTTTTCAAGTACGCCTCCCAATTTCAGGTTATACATCATGCGTTCGATGGCATAAGGACGTTCGCCCACATCCTCGATGAAGAGGATCGTACCTTCGGGAGGAATATCGTATGGTGTTCCGCGGAGACCGTGGAACACAGCCATGTTGCCGCCTCGCAGGATGCCTTTGGCCTGTCCCAGATGATTCAACTTATGGCGGTGGCATTTATATCCGGGCAGTTTACCGAAAAGAATGTCGCGGAGATATAATGAACATGGATCCTCCTCTCCTGTTACAGCGAGATGGCGTGCCATGGGAGCATGGAGTGAGGCAAAACCATTGTATTGAAATAAGTTGTGGAGCGCAGTGATGTCACTGAACCCGATCAGCCATTTCGGGTGGTTACGAAAGCGTGTGAAGTCCAGCTTATCCAGCAAGTGAACCGCTCCGTAACCACCACGGCTGCACAAGATGGCCTTAATTTCTTCATCGTCCATGGCTACCTGAAAATCTTTGAGGCGCTGATGGGTGGCACCGGCATACGAGCCCCATGAACTTCGGACATGATCTCCCATGACAGGAGTAAGTCCCCAGGAGCTTAGACGCGTCTTGGCACCTTTCAGGAATATACTGTCTATTTTGCTTGAAGGCGATACGATGGCTACTTTATCGCCTTCGTGCAGAAATGGGGGAAATTGTAAGTTCATTTAATAAAGTGATTTAATAAGCTGATATCTGATTTGTCTTTAACGCTTGTAGGGTAAAAAGGTTCTATTTCTCTTTCTGATAGAATCTTACCCAATCTACATACATCTCCACCGGAAGTTCTTTCGGGTCTACAGCCCCTACCCACGAGCCACCCAACTGCATGTCGATCAGTAGATAGAAAGGCTGGTCGAAAGGAAACTGCCCTTCTTTGTCTGTTTCGATGCGGGGATAGGTGAAAGTATGTGTGTCATTGATATAGAATGCAATGCTGTCCGGATACATTTCTACTGAATATACATTGTAGTCGTCGGGATTGATCGCACCTACGGAGTGTGATAACGGATTGTCTTTGATACCCAGATTGTGCGTATAATTGGTATGTATAGTCTGATAAGCGATTGTATCGTGATTCAGACGTTCCATGATATCGATTTCTCCACCCATCGGCCAGGGAGCATCTATCGGGAGCATCCAGATGGCTGGCCACTCACCACGTGCACCGTTCAGTTTGGCGCGTATTTCGAGGCGTCCGTTGCTGAATGCTTTTTTCCCTTTGGTGTAGATTCCTCCGGTCAGATAGGGTGCTGTATCATTGGGCTGGCTGTAATTGATGATGCCTCGCAGCACCATATTGCCGTCACGCATATCGAAACAGGAATCGAAGTCGGTCATATAGTTATTCCAGTCCGATTTGCCACGTGGTATTTTACTCCAGACCTGTGGATCAAAGCCTGTTTTCTGGTCGAAATTATCTTCCCAAACCAATTTCCACTGGTCGGATGAATGACGTTGGCACGATGAAAAGCCTGAACTGATACACAACAGGCAGAAAAGAGCGAGAAATGTTTTTGTTTTCATGGTTCTGTTTGATTATAGGAGTTTAACAGGACACAAATTTACATTAAAAAACGAAATTACCTGCATCCGTAGAAATGAAAGCGTTGTATTATATCAAAATGTTACTCGGTTTGTCTATTTTTTCAGTATTCCATGATGTACTTCTCGATCCTTTTTCTGATATTTGCTAAAAATCTAACGTTATGGAACCTATTAGAAACTTTGACCAACTGACAGCCCATCTCAAAACCTTAAACCGACGGAAACGGATTGCCGTTGTCTGTGCCAACGATCCGAATACAGAATATGCCATTGCCCGTGCACTCGACGAAGAGATTGCGGAATTCCTGATGATTGGTGACTCGGCCATCCTGCAAAAGTATCCCAGTCTGCAGAAGTACCCGGAATATGTGAAGACCCTCCACATTGAAGATCCCGATGAGGCAGCGCGTGAAGCTGTTCGTATTGTTCGGGAAGGGGGAGCCGATATTCTGATGAAAGGTATTATCAATACTGACAATTTGCTTCATGCCATTCTCGACAAGGAGAAAGGCTTGCTGCCTAAGGGGAAGATTCTGACTCATTTGGCCGTAATGCAGATTCCGACATATGATAAATTATTGTTCTTCTCAGATGCCGCTGTTATTCCTCGTCCCACTTTGCAACAACGCATTGAGATGATATGGTATGCCATCTGTACTTGCCGGCGGTTTGGGATAGAACAACCCCGTATCTCTTTGATCCATTGTACGGAGAAGGTAAGTGCCAAGTTTCCCCATTCGCTCGATTATGTTAATATTGTGGAGTTGGCCGAAGCCGGAGAGTTTGGTAATGTGATTATCGATGGTCCGTTGGATGTACGCACCTCTTGCGAGCAGGCCAGCGGGGATATTAAAGGAATTGTATCGCCCATCAACGGACAGGCCGATGTATTGATATTCCCCAATATCGAGTCGGGCAATGCTTTCTATAAATCTGTTTCGTTGTTTGCCAAAGCCGATATGGCAGGATTGCTGCAAGGCCCCATTTGCCCGGTGGTGTTACCGTCACGCAGTGATTCCGGACTTTCCAAGTATTATAGTATTGCGATGGCGTGTCTGACGGCTTCTACCCGGTCGGCAGAGAGAGGAAGATGCTCCGAATGATGATCATAATTAAACTAAGAATATGGATAAACTGAATATAAACTCTACTCCGTCTTCTGTGAAGAATGGGCGGGGGGAAAGGCTCCTTGTTATCAATCCCGGTTCCACTTCAACAAAGATTGCTGTTTATGAAAATGAAACTCCTTTGTTGGTACGCAACATCCGCCATACGGTGGAAGAGTTGTCTGCCTTTCCCCGGGTGATCGATCAGTTCGAATTTCGTAAATCGCTTGTTCTCCGAGAGTTGGAGGTAAACGATATTCCTTTCCGGTTCGATGCTGTCATTGGACGCGGAGGCTTGGTGAAGCCTATTCCCGGTGGAGTTTATGAGGTTAACGAAGCCATGAAGCGGGATACCCTTCACGCTATGCGTACACATGCCTGCAATCTGGGAGGTTTGATAGCCGATGAATTGGCCGCAGCTTTACCCGGATGCCGGGCGTTTATTGCAGATCCGGGTGTGGTGGACGAACTGGAAGAGGTTGCCCGTATTACCGGTTCGCCCTTGATGCCGCGTATCACTATCTGGCATGCACTGAATCAGAAAGCTATTGCCCGTCGTTATGCTGCCGAACATGGCACTCGTTATGAAGATCTTGATTTGATCGTCTGCCATTTGGGAGGAGGTATTTCTGTTGCAGTCCATCGTCATGGGCGTGCAGTCGATGCCAATAATGCATTGGATGGCGAAGGGCCTTTCTCACCCGAAAGAGCCGGAACTCTTCCCGCCGGACAACTGATAGACCTTTGTTTCAGCGGGAAATTCACCAAAGATGAATTGAAGAAACGAATTTCGGGTCGTGCCGGGCTTACCGCCCATTTGGGAACTACTGATATTCCTGCCATTATTCAGTCCATTGAGGCAGGTGATGACCATGCCCGGTTGGTGCTCGATGCCATGATCTACAATGTGGCCAAAAGTATCGGTGCTGCCTCTACTGTTTTATGTGGAAAGGTAGACGCCATTCTGCTGACTGGAGGCATTGCCTATTCCGATTATGTAATTTCCCGTTTAAGGGAACGTATCTCTTTCCTTGCTCCCGTTTTCGTGTATCCGGGAGAAGATGAGATGGAGGCTTTGGCATTGAATGCTTTGGGGGCTTTAAGGGGAGAACTTCCGGTACAGGTCTATCAGTGATTGCAGGCCTGATGCAATATGGGTGTTTGTGTAGGGCCAGAAAGCCTGTTCTTTAAGGTGTCAGGCTTACAGGCTCCATCAGGCAAACTCGCTAGAGATTGTGAACACATCGGATAGAAACACCGGACTGCCTCTCACCGTTAGCGTCTACGAAGACGTCATTATTACGGATGTACAGACCGTAAGCTGAATTGCCGTTGAGATCACTACTCCAGTAGTAGCTGCCTGTACCATCGGTATAAGTGGTAGCAGCAGTACCACTGCCTTTGTTGCCTTCTTGCCAGCCTACAGTAGGCAAAAATAGACCGGTCAAGCTATTCATAAACCACATACCTTGGATACCGTTATACTTTACCAATTGTTTGTTACTACAGCGGGAGAGAGTTATGAATTCATTTCTTGTTGGAGTACGCCAACCACTACCGTATTTACTTTTGTCAAGATGTATACAAGGATCGACAGCACCACAGCCTGTATAGCTAGATGATACATATACATTCTTCCATATATAATAACCGTAATCGGTAGTAGAAGAAGCCCATGTCAGATTATAGTTGCTTTGGGAATTGAGATTACCTTCAGCCCATTGGAGTTTTGATAAGATGGTCTTATTGTTAATCTGTTATAGATCATGATCTGAATTCTTCATTCTTTGCTATTTTGATTCTGCTTTTAATAAAAAAGGGGACAAAGTCCCCCTCGACTTTGCCCCTTCCCAATCTTTTCCCCGCAACTAATACGAAGAAAACCCACTAATTAAAATTTATACCTTTGTGTGTCAGAAATTTCTTCCGGTGTCCCACCACAGGCGAGTGCCGCAGTTGTCGATTCCGCCCAATGCATTTACCAATTGGGTATATTGCTCGGGATTGGTCGTTTTGATACCTACGAAGAAGTTCAGTCGACGTGGTCCGAGGTTGGTATCTACCGTACCTTCACTTTGGTTGACCAATACAGGGAACAGTCTCGGATAGCCTGTACGACGTTGTTCTGCCCAAGCTTCTCCTCCTTCAGGGAACATGGCAAGCCATTTCTGTGTAATGATGCGTCCCAGCTTGTCTTCATTGCCGGCGGCATCGTCCCATTTGGGGGTCAGTGTGTTGACTGCTTTCACATTATTGGCTGCTTTGAAAGCGTCTACATAGTCGGATGGCTTTCTGTCACTCTCCAGATATGCTTCGGCACCGGCAGCACCCCATTGTGCAAATGATGCTTTTACCCCTTTTTCATAGCAATCCTTCACCGATTCGCTGCTCCAGCCTCGCAGAGCTGCTTCGGCACGCAGGAACCATACTTCGGCAGGAGTCATCAGTACGGCGTCTGTCTGTTGGGTAATGGTACTTTTGGAATGTCCGTTGTAGTTTTTATGACTAAAGCCTGTTCCTTGGCGGATACCTTTGTAAGTACCTTTATAGTCGATAAGGCTTGTTGCATCAGAGCCGGTTGCTTTATCAAAATACTTTTCCATGCGGGGATCTTCGTAACCCACTAATAGAGACTCCATGTTGGCGTTCATAAACACTTCGCCCCATGCTTTATTGATTTCTCCGAAAGGATTAGTATAACCTGATGAGGTAGAAACGGCTACGACTTCATCATTGCCTTCCAGCAATCCTTCTTCATCCGTAAGTGCTTTTTGGGCTTCTGCCACAGCCAGCTTAGAGTCTGCCATGGCAATACGGACAGCCAGGCGCAGACGGAGAGAATTTGCGAACCGTATCCATTCGCTGAATGTGCGTTTTCCCTGCGGCATCAGGATATCGAATTTTGCAAAACTCTCAATGTCCGGATTGGCTTTCTGATATTCACGTATCTTGGCAATACCTGTATCCAGGTCATTGAAGAAAGCTTTGTATGCTTCTTGTTGCGTATCGGGTGTAGAACCCGTTTTTGATCCGAACTGAGTATAGACGATCGGTCCATACAGGTCGGATAAGCGGTGCATTAATTCCACTTTCAGTATCTTGGTAATACCGTAGAATCCTATATTGTCTTTTTCATTAATAGTCTCTGATTTCTGTACTTCCGGCATAATGTATCCATAGGTATTATCCCATGTAGAACCGTTCCAGCCGTCCATCATGTAGTAAGTGCTGTTGTTCTTTCCTTCGTTGAAGGGATTGAAGTCATGCACATATCCCGAGAATAGATCTGCCCCCAGGTTTTGCATGGTCTGAAAAGGCCAGTTCTTGCCGCTTCCCCAGTCGTAGTTGAAGTAGATTCCTTGCTGAATGATTCCCAAAGGGATGCCATAATAATTGAAATCCTGTTTTTTACTATCATTATCGAATCCTGCTTCGTTGGTGTTGAACGACTCAAAAGAATCAGTACAAGCTGAAAATCCGATCAATCCTCCTAAGAGTATGCCTGCTATATATTTGATATTGTTTTTCATGATGAATCTCTTTTAGAATGTGAACTTAATATTGAAACCTAAGCTACGGGTAGTCGGCATGCCGAATACGTCAATACCCTGATTATCGTTACCTGTCGAAAGAACGGCATCCGGATCGAACGGAGCTTTCTTTGAGATGAAGAACAGGTTGCGGGCTACAAATGACAACTGGACATCTTTAAATGCACCGCCGGCTTTAGCCAACCAGCTTTGAGGGAGTGAGTAGCTCAAAGAGAGTTCGCGGAGGCGAATATTGGTAGCGTCGTACATATAGTACTCCGTACATCCGTCACGTCCACTGACTGCGGTGTAGAATTTTCTCGGCTTCACTTGTGTTCCGTCAATATTGATATATCCTGCATCTCGGGCTTTACCGCTGTTCAGGCTGACACCTCTTTGGTCGAGTTCGGCCTGAGTCTGTGAGAGTACATCGCCGCCAAAACGTCCATCGATCAAGAAGTAGAGTGAGAACCCTTTGTAAGTGAATGTATTGCTCCATCCTAACATAAAGTCCGGATTACAGTTGCCTACTTTTTCTGTATTGCCGCCACCGATAACGTTCGGGATCTTGTCTCCGTCTTTATCTGTAGTAAATGCCACTCTGCCATTTTCGTCACGTTCGAATGCTTTACCGTAAATGTCGCCGAATGAACCTCCTTCTACCAGACGCATGGAGTAAGAAGAAGAGAAGCTTTCGTCACCATAAACGAATGTCTTGAGATCCGGATGAAGCTTGATAATCTTGTTTTTGTTGGTGGAGAAGTTGAATTGGGTTTTCCAACGGAAAGCATCGTTCATTACCGGAGTAGCTCCAAGAGTGATTTCAACACCTTCGTTTTGTATATTACCGGCATTTACCATATAGTATTTATAGTCGGCACCTGCTGATGAAGGCAATGTGAATAACTGATTTTTGGTATTGGTGCGGTAATAAGTAATATCGAAATCGAGCCGGTAATTGAAGAATCTCCATTCGGTACCTATTTCATAAGAAGTACTCATTTCCGGTTTCAGATCGTTGAAGGGGGCTTTGGAGTAAGTCACGATGGCACCACCTGCTCCGATGATATCATTGCTGCCCGGGATCGTATTGCTGATGAACAATGGAAGGTCATTGCCAACTTTAGACCAAGAACCTCTGATCTTACCGAAAGAAATCCATTCGGGAAGTTTCACTGTATTGTTCAGTACCCATGACAGACCTACCGAGGGATAGAAGAAACTGCTGTGCTTGGTATAGGCCAGTGTCGACGACCAATCGTTACGTGCGGTAACATCCAGGTACAGACTCTCTTTCCAACCCAATTGAGCGGTTCCGAACAAAGACTGCAACACTCGCTTCTGATTCATTTGTTCGTCGATGTAGGCAGCCTGTGTCATTTTAATGTTGGCTACCGTAAATACATTCGGATAGTACAGGGAAGCTGTTTTAGAATCCAGTCTCAGGGAGTTTACGTTTGTACTGTTGATACTGCCGCCGATGGCTCCGTTCAATGAAAAGTCATTCCATTTTTTGTTTACCATAGCCATGACGTCGCCGTAATACAATGTTTCAGTATGATTCAGGTCGATGTAACGTCCGTTTTGCCCCGCTAAGGCAGGAGCGGTAGAAGCATACATGCGCTGTTGATACTGGTCGTGTGTGTAGTCGGCTGTACCGCGTGCCTGGATATTCAGCCAGTCGGTAATTTTTACGTTGGCTGTTAGTGAAGCGATCGCACGTGTGCGTTTATCATTACTGTTGATGCGGTTGGTGATCCAGTAGGGATTTTGTTCCATGTCCTGATAAGAAGTATACCAATTCTGTACGTTCATGTTACGGGCAGGATCGAAGACTTCGAAATTATTCTTGTATTCGGATAAATCTTCACCTCTCGGGAAACCGTAGAGACCTACCAACGGATTCATATAATAGCCACCGGAGGTGGGACGGTTTTTGATAGTTTGTGTCATCAGGTTCACGTTGGCATCCAGCTTCAGGTAATCATTAAAGAAGTTAGCCGTTTCGCGGAAGTTGAGGTTGTGTTTTTGCATCTTATTTTTCTCAACGATACCTTTGGCTGTAGTATTGGCATAAGAGAAGTAAGTTTGCATCTTTTCGCTGCCGTTCATAAAAGATACGGAGTTGATGGCTGTTACACCATTCTGAAAGAAATTATCGGCGTTATTATAATCTTTCAGTGTTTGATTCTTTCCCCAACTGTTTTTGGCTTCAGGGTCCATGGCGTAATTGTTCTGGAATTCGGGCAAACAAATGGCGTGGTCTACAGTCAGATTAGAAGAGAAAGTGATTTTTTGAATACCGGCTTTGCCTTTCTTTGTGGTAATTAAGATCACACCGTTGGCAGCCTGTGAGCCATAGAGAGCTGCTGCAGAGGCTCCTTTCAGGATACTCATACTTTCAATATCGTCCGGGTTTAAGTTTGAGATACCGTCACCGCCATCACGGTTACCTGCGTCGGCTGTACCACCAATAGCTGTGGAAGCTTGTTCATTGCTATTGTTCAGCATCGGTACACCGTCGATAACATACAGAGGCTGGTTGTTTCCACTGATCGAACGGCTACCGCGAATGGAAACTTTGGCCGAACCACCCAGTCCGGATGAACTTTTAGTGATTTGTACACCTGCTGTTTTACCGGCAAGGGCATTAATCATATTCGGATCTTTGGCACGGGTCAATTCGTCACCGCCCACTTGTTGGGTTGAGTAAGTCAAGGAAGCTTCTTTCTTCTTGATACCCATAGCGGTTACCACTACCTGTTCCAGTGCCATGGCTTCCTCTTGCAGTTTAACGTTGAAACTCTGCCGTCCATTCACCTGGATATTTTGTGGCTGATAACCGATATAGGTGATTGCAAGAGTGGCGTTACTGGGTACATTGAGGGTGAAATTACCCTCCATATCGGTGATGCAGCCATTGCTAGTACCTTTCTCGAGTACATTGGCACCTATGATGGGGTCACCATTCTGATCAGTAACAACTCCTTTTACGGTTACTCTGTCCTGTTGTGCAGTTATGGCATTATCATTGTTTCTGGTCAGAACAATGTTGTTACCTTCCATCACATATTTAATGTTGGTACCTTTGAATGCTTGGTCGAGAACTTCGGATACAGCTTTGTTATCGGCTTGCACGTTCACCCTGCGTCTGGTGTCTACGTTTTTTTTATTGTAGACGAACAGGTACTCTGTCTGAGATTCGATTTTTGATAGTAATTCGCTTACTTTCAGGCTAGAACGCGGTATGCTTATTTTAGTGCTTTGAGAGTATCCATTCTCACTGTAAGCTTGGAATGCTACGAAAAAGAGAAGGAATAAAGTGATCTTCATGGCTAACAATATTTGTTTTGAAACAAAATTTTTTGGGCATAAATGCCTCGGCAAAGAAATTTTTCTCATATCTTTGTAACGTGTTAAGTTAATAAATTGATTAAGGTCGATTTTTGACTGTTTCGAATCGGAAAGTATGGGGGTACTTTCCGATTCTCTTTTTTGAGAATAATGGACTTTCTTTTCTATTTTTTCATGCGTATCTGGTTTTTAATGGTTCGTACTAATTTAAGGTTTATATTGAGCTCTTTCCTTATTTCTATTCAATGATGATGCTGTCTTTCTCTTCGTTGATACTATAGGTGAACTTATGATCTTTCTGAATAACTTTCAGGATATGTTCTATGCCATCCTGTTCTTTAAACTTACCGGTACAACGGTAGTTGAGTATGTTCAGGTTTCTCACGCTGATGTTCACATTATAATATTTTTCCAGTTTGTTGAGCAGGCTGTTAAAGGGTGCATCATCAAAACAGTATAATCCCTCTTTCCATCTCAGATATTCGTACGAAGGCAAAGTGGTCTTTTTATATTTTCCATTGTACGATCCGAAAAATTCGTCTTTTGTCAACCGGGTAATTACCTGATCACTCCCTATCGGATAGATGTCGACAATTCCCTCAATTAAAGTGGTTTCAAATTCGTTGCTGCCTTTGTAGGCGCAGACATTGAAATGGGTTCCTACCACTTTCACCCGATTAATCTCCGTATTGACGAAGAATGGTATTTTTTTATTCTTGGCTACTTCAAAATAGGCTTCTCCATCCAGCTCTACATTTCTTTCTTTACGACCGAAGTTGGATGCATAGGTTAAGGTCGATTTGGAGTTCAACCATACTTTGGTTCCATCCGCCAGTGTGATTTGTGCACGTTGTCCGGCAGGTACTGTTATGGTTTGTTGGCAGGCTGATTTTTCATACTGATAGTTCTTAAACAAGAATCCGAAACTGATGGCTACAATGACTACGGCGGCAATACGTGCACTCCACCTCAGCATAGGGATGATCCGGGCTTTTCTATCTTTCCGGTTCATCTGTTTTTCGTCTGTGAATAAGGCTATGTCATATAGCATGCGTTCTTTTTGAAATGCTTTCCGATTCTCGGGGGAGGCATCCACCCAATCCAGAATCAGCCTTTCTTCTTCTTCAGAAGTGGTTCCTTTAAAATACTTGTATAGCAGTTCCTGTTCCATAAAATGTTTTTAGTTTATGTATTGTCAGAGGCTTTATTTCCTCCTTCTGTATATATAACAGGATACCTTGGGACAACCCTAAAAGAAAATGAAGTTTTTTTTAAAAAAGTAGGGATATAAGATAATCTTTGAGTTCGAGACGCAACAGTTTCAATGCTTTGGTGATATGAAATTCTACACTTTTGATAGAAATGCCGAGTTGTTCGGCTATCTTCTTATTGGGAGTATTGTGGTAACGGCTTAATATGAAAATGTGGCGGCTTTGTTCCGGCAGCTGTTCAAGTGTTTTATATACGATGCGTTGTATCTCAGTATCGAAAATTGTCGCAGGTTCGCATGCTTCCAAGGTGGAGATACGGAGATCGAGTTCACGTTGCTTATGTGTATTGATCGCCTCTTCAGCTTTCATACGCACTTGTTCGTGTTCAAGATAATTGAGTGATTTGTTTTTGATGATAGTAAGCAGCAATGCATGCAGGTTGGAATCTTTTTCCCATTTTTCGCGATTCTCCCACAGGCTGACCATTGCTTCCATCAGAATATCTTCGGCTGCGGCTTTATTTCGGGTGTATGAATAAGCAAACGACAGAAACTTCTTCTGGTTTTCTTGAAAGAACTGGCTGAATAAGTCCATGGTGTGAAGGCTGTTGTTGCTTGGCATGAATAGATTTTAAAGGTTAATTGGATTTTCTTATGACAAAGCAACATAAACTTTTCGTAATATCAAAATGAAAGAATGACTTTTATACTGATTGTCCATAAAAAAAATAACCTGACTATTAATAATAGCCAGGTTATCACTCTGTCAGTAAAGAGTATTGTTATTTATTTCTTTTCCGGACGTGGCAATAAAACTTTTCTTGAAAGTTTGAATTTACCTGTCTTCGGGTCAATATCGATCAATTTTACTTCGATCTCGTCACCCTCTTTAATGCCGGCTTCTTCTACGGTCTCAAGACGTTTCCAGTCAATCTCAGAGATGTGGAGTAAACCGTCTTTTCCCGGAAGGAATTCAACAAATGCACCGTAAGGCATGATAGAGCGAACTTTACCTTTGTATACCTCACCTACTTCGGGAACAGCAACGATACCTTTAATCAAGCGGATTGCGTCATCAATCGATTTCTTGTTAGTTCCTGAGATCTCGATGCGACCCACGTTGTCGATTTCTTCGATAGTGATTGTTGCACCTGTTTCTTCCTGCATTCCCTGAATGATTTTTCCGCCCGGGCCGATTACAGCACCGATGAATTCTTTCGGAATAGTCATTGTTTCGATACGAGGAGCGTGATCTTTCAGCTCAGTACGTGGTTCGGAAATTGTTTCTTCTATTTTACCGAGTATGTGCATACGTCCTTCTTTTGCCTGATTTAAGGCGCGTTCCAGGATTTCGTAAGACAGACCGTCTACCTTAATATCCATCTGGGTAGCTGTGATACCGTCTTTAGTACCTGTCACTTTGAAGTCCATATCGCCCAAGTGGTCTTCGTCTCCAAGGATGTCAGACAACACTGCATATTTTTCTTCACCTGCGTTTTTAATCAATCCCATAGCGATACCCGATACAGGTTTTTTAATTTTCACACCGGCATCCATCAGGGCCAAAGTTCCGGCACATACGGTAGCCATCGATGAAGAACCGTTTGATTCAAGGATATCTGAAACGACACGTACTACATAAGGATAGTCTTCCGGAATCATTCTTTTCAATGCTCTGTGAGCCAGATTTCCATGTCCGATTTCACGACGTCCTACACCACGTTGAGCCTTAGCCTCTCCTGTAGAGAAAGGAGGAAAGTTATAGTGTAATAAGAAGCGTTCTTTTCCGTGAGCGAGAACATCGTCGATGATTTTCTCATCCAGTTTAGTACCCAGAGTCACTGAAGTCAATGATTGAGTTTCACCACGAGTAAAGATAGCCGATCCGTGAGGTCCGGGCAGGTAGCCTACTTCGCACCAAATCGGGCGGATTTCAGTTGTTTTACGTCCGTCCAGACGCTTTCCTTCATCAAGAATACAACGGCGCATCGCTTCTTTCTCTACGTCATGATAATAACGATCGATCAGAGCACCTTTTTCTTCCAGTTCTTCTTCCGAGAACTGTGCTTTGAATTCGTCGCGGATTGCATCGAAAGCATCCTGGCGTTCATGTTTGTTTCTGTTGCCGGAAGCTGCGATAGCATATGATTTATCATAGCAGGCATCATGAACGGCTTTACGGAGTTCTTCGTCGTTTTCTTCGTGACAATATTCGCGTTTAACAGTCTTACCAACCATTTCAGTCAGTTCCATCTGTGCTTTGCAATGTACTTTGATGGCTTCGTGAGCTACTTTCATTGCTTCCAGTAGTTCGGCTTCCGACACTTCGCTCATTTCACCTTCTACCATCATGATGTTTTCATAAGTAGCGGCAACCATGATATCCATATCAGCTTGTTCAAGCTGATCGAAAGTCGGGTTGATAACGAATTTACCATCAATACGCGCAACACGTACTTCTGAAATTGGTCCGTTGAAAGGAATATCTGAAACAGCCAGTGCTGCGGAAGCAGCCAATCCGGCCAATGCATCAGGCATATCTACACCGTCTGCTGAGAAAAGGATGATGTTTACGTAAACTTCTGCGTGATAGTTATCGGGGAATAAAGGACGGAGAGCACGGTCTACTAAACGGCAAGTAAGGATCTCATAATCAGATGCTCTTCCTTCTCTTTTTGTAAAACCACCAGGAAAGCGGCCGAATGCTGCGAATTTTTCTTTATACTCTACCTGAAGCGGCATGAAATCTGTTCCGGGAACTGCATCTTTAGCGGCACAAACAGTAGCTAACAACATGGTGTTTCCCATGCGAAGCATCACAGAACCATCTGCCTGTTTTGCCAGCTTTCCCGTTTCGAGTGTGATGGTTCTGCCATCTCCCAACTCGATCGTCTTAACAATTGGGTTAATCATAAAAATTGTTTTATCTAATATCTTTCTTTCAAAATTCCCGCAAAGATATACATTTATTGCACTAATATCGTGAAAATGAGATAAAAAGTTAGCAGGAATTTGATTTTTTTCAATTTTGGAACGAAGAACGCGGCAAAATGCTTTGACTAATCTTGAAAAGAAGTATATTTGCAGCTTGAAAAATAACACGCATATTATGAAAAAAGTAACGTTAGTAGCTCTTGTGGCTCTTGCTTTAAGTTCTTGTAATTCTGACCCTAAATTTAATGTAAAGGGAGATGTTTCGGGAGCAGATGGAAAAATGCTTTATCTGGAAGCTTCCGGACTTGAAGGAATTGTGCCTTTGGATTCTATAAAATTGAAAGGAGACGGTTCATTCAGTTTTAAACAATTGCGTCCCGAATCTCCTGAGTTTTATCGTTTACGGGTTGAAGATAAAGTAATTAATTTCTCGGTTGACTCAACAGAAACTGTTAGCATTCAAGCACCTTATACAGATTTCTCTACTGCTTATACAGTGGAAGGGTCGGAGAACTCTGCAAAAATTAAAGAGCTGACTCTGAAACAGGTTCGTCTGCAAAAAGATGTAGATGCGTTGGTAAAGGCTGCACAGGCTCATCAATTGGGTAACGATGTTTTTGAAGACAGCTTGGCCGTACTACTGAAAAATTATAAAGATGATGTGAAAATCAATTATATCTTTGCGGCACCCAATACTGCTTCTGCTTATTTTGCACTATTTCAGAAATTAAACAATTATATGATCTTTGATCCGTTGAATAATAAGGATGATATTAAATGTTTTGGTGCAGTGGCTACCAGTCTGAACAATACTTATCCGCACGCGGTGCGTTCAAAGAATCTATATAATATAGTGATAAAAGGTATGAAGAATACCCGTACTCCACAACAGAAGACCATTGAGATACCGGAAGAAAAAATTGCAGAAACCGGTGTGATTGATATTGCTTTGAGAGATATGAAAGGTAATATCCGTAAGCTGACTGACTTGAAAGGTAAAGTGGTTTTGCTTGATTTTACTGTTTATCAAAGTGCGGTGGCAGCTCCTCATAACTTGATGCTGCGTGATTTATACAATAAGTATGCAAGTCAGGGTTTGGAGATTTATCAGGTTTCGTTGGATGCCGACGAGCATTTTTGGAAAACATCAGCTGATAATCTGCCTTGGGTATGCGTGCGCGATGAGAATGGAATTTACTCAACCAATGCAGCTTTGTATGGCGTACAGAACCTGCCGGCTTTCTTCCTGATCAACCGAAACAATGAACTGAGGGCCCGTGGGGAGACGGTGAAAGATCTGGAAGGTACTATCAAGTCTATGCTTTAAGTTGTTATAAATTAGAAGATTTCGTTTAAATATGTTACATAGCATTGCTTTTTGCTTGACACATGTCATTTAAAAGGTTATCTTTGCGAAGAAATAATTGAAAAGAGGGTTCCAGCATGACTCATGTTGGAATTCTTTTTTGTTTTATATGACCGTTAAAAATAAAAGGAGGAAAACATCATGGCTTATATGTCAGAAGAAGGTTACAAGAAATTGATGGCGGAACTTAAAGAACTGGAAACAGTGGAACGCCCCAAAATTTCTGCGGCTATAGCTGAGGCGCGCGATAAAGGTGATTTATCGGAGAACGCCGAATACGATGCTGCGAAGGAAGCTCAGGGTATGCTTGAAATGAAAATCAACAAACTCAAAGCTGTTATAGCAGATGCTAAGATTATTGATGAATCGAAACTGAAAACAGATTCAGTACAGATTCTGAATAAAGTAGAATTGAAGAATACCAAGAATGGTATGAAAATGACTTATACCATCGTTTCAGAAAGCGAGGCAAATCTGAAAGAAGGAAAGATTTCCGTTAGCACACCGATTGCTCAGGGATTACTTGGCAAAAAGGTAGGTGATGTTGCTGAGATCCAAGTTCCACAGGGTAAAATCAGTCTTGAAGTAGTAAACATTTCGTTTTAACATGAGGGCAGGTCCATATTCGGGCTTGCCCTATTTTATATATTAGGATTATGGCAACAATATTCAGTAGAATCATAGCGGGTGAAATTCCATGCTATAAGGTAGCTGAAAACGAAAAGTTTTTTGCTTTCCTTGATATCAATCCGTTGGTGAAGGGACATACTTTGGTTGTTCCTAAACAGGAAGTTGATTATATCTTTGATTTGAGTGATGAAGATCTGGCTGCAATGCACGTTTTTGCCAAAAAAATAGCCCGTGCTATTGAAAAAGCTTTTCCTTGTAAAAAAGTGGGTGAAGCAGTGATCGGACTTGAGGTTCCACATGCTCATATTCATTTGATTCCTATTCAAAAAGAATCGGATATGCTTTTCTCTAATCCAAAATTGAAACTGGCAGACGATGAGTTTGTTTCTATTGCCAAAGCTATTAGTTCTGCTTACGAAACAGCCAAATAAAATTCTTCCTTCATTAAATAATAGTAAAGGGGCTGAACGGCAACGTTCAGCCCCTTTTTCTTATTAACTTCGTGGCACTTATAAAGTTAACTTCGTAATTATAGGAAGTTAACTTCTTAGCTGTAATAAGTTAACTTCGTATACTTAGGAAATTAACTTCGTACAGTACTAAATATAATCTTCTCCTAATTTCATTTGAGCGTCATTCACATACTTGCGTATGGCATGTTCTTCGTCCTTTTTGCAGATCAGTAATACATTATCTGATTCGGCAACCAAAAAACCTTCCAGACCTTCTATCACTGCAAGTTTACCTTTGGGTAATACAACGATATTGTCATTGCTGTTGTAAATCAATGAGTCGCATTTTAGAGTTACATTTCTTTGTTCATCTTTAGGTGATAAATCATATAATGATCCCCAGGTTCCAAGGTCTGACCATCCGAAGTCTCCTAAAGAGACATATACATTATCAGCCTTTTCCATAATCCCGAAGTCTATCGAAACGTTAGGGCATGCCGGGAAGTTTTCTTCGATAAAGTCTTTTTCTTCAGGTGTACCATAAATCTCTCTTCCGGGAGCCAGTTTAGATGCTAATTCCGGTAGAAGAGTTTCTCCTGCTTTAATGATTGTATTGACATTCCACATGAAAAGGCCTGAATTCCAATAGAACTCTCCACTTTCAACAAAAACCTTAGCAAGTTCCAGTTCCGGTTTTTCAGTAAATGTCTTTACTTTGTAGAAGTTGTCTCCTTCCTGCTCTGCTATTTGGATATATCCGTATCCAGTTTCTGGACGATTGGGCTTTATACCTAAAGTGAGAAGTTTATCAGATTTTGATACAAAGTCCAGTCCTTTCTCTATAGCGGCTAAAAATTCTCCCTCTTTTAAGATCAGATGATCGGAAGGGGCAACTACGATGTTGGCATTTGGATTTAAAGCACGTATATGATATGATGCCCATGCAATGCACGGAGCCGTATTTCTTCTTGCCGGTTCCAGCAAGATTTGTTTTGGATCTAATTCCGGAAGTTGTTCTTTTACCAAGTCTGCGTATATCGCATTGGTTACGATAAGTATGTTTTCCGTAGGAATAATTTTGTTGAATCGGTCGAAAGTCTGTTGCAACAGTGAACGACCTGTTCCAAAGAAATCCAGAAACTGTTTAGGCATTGTCTTGCGGCTAAACGGCCAGAAACGACTGCCGATACCTCCGCCCATAATGACACAATAATTATCTTTGCTTGTCATGATATTGACTGTTTTAAATGTTTCTGCTAAAATACGGTTTATTCTCTGAAAATAGAAGTGTTTATGCGATCTTTTATTCTTTTTTTCTCCTTTTTTTTATAAAACTCTTGCAAGTTCAAAAAAAAGCCGTATCTTTGCACCGCATTTGAAACCAATGCCCAGATGGCGGAATCGGTAGACGCGCTGGTCTCAAACACCAGTGGATTCACTTCCATCCCGGTTCGACCCCGGGTCTGGGTACTGAGGCGGAGAAAGTTGAAAAACTCTCTCCGCTTTTCTTTTCTACTCCCCGTAACTCGTTGGTTTGCTGATAGATTAATGTGTACTTTGGTCGTTTGCAGGTCTTTATATTTAGAATTAATTAACTCGTTCTCTTGATATATTTGCACTTTTCGGTTATTATTTATCCCTTCAGTTTGATTTCATTGTATCTTTGCGCTATAAAATAAAGCATATTATTAAATGGATATACAAAATATACTATTTCTAATAATTTCTGTACCTATTTTATTAGTAGGTAGTTATTATTTAAGTAAAACAGGACTTACTAATAGTTTATATCAACTTCATTTAAAGGCATATAGACAATATCGATATGAGGTTTTGAGAGGGGGCAAATTATATAAAAGATTTGTGACTGATTTTTGTAATGAGCATGTTTTTATCTGTAGTGGGAAGAGTGAAATAACTGCTTCACAATTAAATCAGAAAAACAAGAATTTTAATATTGTTAGAGAACTACTTTGGGAAAGACCTGATTTAGTTGATAAATATTTCAGTGAAGAACATTTTTCATTGAATGACTTTTATAAACTAATCAGAGAGTTTAATACTACAGAACCTGAGAAAGATGAATTGACAGAAGATGATGAAATGGAATTGGCAAAAGATAGTAGTGCTCAAACTAATACCTCTGTAATACAAGATTCCGTTTTGCCTTCCACGGAAATCCCTTGCCTACCAATAGAAGAAGTTCGACAATCTAAAAAGATTATTGGAACTTCTAATCCTTTCAGGTCTTCTTTCTCAAAGAAAGAAATTGAATTACTGACCAACTGTATAAATGAAGTACAGCTTTTCACTACGGAAGTAACCTTCGATATTCTTAGTGACTTCTTTTCTTGTACGCTTGACGGTGCTTTAAAGTCGAATAATACCCGTTTGCTTACCTACCTGATGGCAGAACTTGGAAATCGGAAATACATTACCTACGAGTGGCAATCTGTTATTGCTAACAACAAATTAGTCTTAGGTAAAATAAAAGATAAGTTTCTGACACGCAACGATTTATCCTCTGCAAATGACAACTCCAAAGGTGTATTCCCCAAAGGTCATGAAATCATTGACAAATACATCAAAGAACTGAAAAAAGGTTGAGCATAGGTTGAGAGGTCAATAATCGCTCAACGCCTAACCATTTTAAAAGCTCTAATTTCGCCCTCGTTAACAACAAGAAAACGAGGGTGCGCACCTTCATATTGTTTCACTCAAAATCCAAAAACAATATGGATAAGAACTTAGAGATGCGAGTTTCAGAACTCGAACAGATGTTATTCCTGACAAAGAATGTATTTAGCTTCGATGAAGCAAGTAAGTTTCTTCCCTTGTCTAAAAGTTACCTGTATAAGCTAACTTCGGGCAACCTTATTCCCCATTACAAGCCACAGGGGAAAATGCTGTACTTTGAAAAGGCAGACTTAGAAATGTGGCTATGTCAAAATCCTGTTAAGACGCAGGCGCAAATAGAGCAGGAAGCCCAGCGATATGTAATGAATAGCAAACCTTTGGCAAAGAAGTAAGATATGTCAGAGCAAGCAGAAGAATTTATTCGCGTGGGGACTACGCTTTATAAAATAGTGTGGAAGCCCAACCTGAACGGAGAGTGTATCAGGAAGCGTGTCTTATGGAACAATGAAACATTGCGCCAAGATTACGGCAAAAGCCATATAGGAACCGTCCCCAAGTACGACGGTTTCTGTACTGTGCCCGACCATGTGAACTATCAGTCTGTAATAAATGATAAGTTCCTGAACAGGTACGAACAGATAGACCATAAACCCAAACAGGGTGATTTCCCTTGTATTCAGTCATTGGTGAAACATATCTTTGGTGAACAATACGAGTTGGGTATGGACTATCTGCAACTACTCTATTTGCAACCTATACAGAAGTTGCCTATTCTGTTATTGGTATCAGAAGAACGCAATACAGGTAAAAGTACGTTCCTGAACTTCCTGAAAGCCCTCTTTCAGGACAATGTTACATTCAATACGAATGAAGATTTCCGTAGTCAGTTCAATTCCGATTGGGCAGGAAAGTTACTAATTATGGTAGATGAAGTGCTTCTGAACCGCAGAGAAGATTCAGAACGCTTGAAAAACCTTAGTACAACACTTTCTTATAAGGTAGAAGCCAAAGGAAAAGACCGTGACGAAATATCATTCTTTGCCAAGTTCGTGCTATGTTCCAATAATGAGTATCTGCCTGTAATCATTGATGCAGGAGAAACCCGTTATTGGGTTAGAAAGATTAGTACACTGGAAAATGATGATACAAACTTTCTAAAAAAGGTAAAGGATGAGATACCTGCATTCTTGTATCATTTATTGCATAGGACACTGGCAACGCAAAAAGAGAGCCGAATGTGGTTTGCCCCGAAGCTGACGTTTACGCCAGCATTGCAGAAAATCATTCGTAGCAATCGTAACCGATTGGAGATAGAACTTTCGGAACTCATTCTTGATATAATGGATAGTGTAGGTACTGACAGTTTCTCATTCTGTATCAATGATGTAATTCCGCTACTTGTAAATACACAGGTAAAAGTAGAGAAGCACCAACTACGCAAGGTTTTGCAGGAGTGTTGGAAACTGGCGCACGTATCCAATACACTTACTTACACTACTTATCAGTTGGACTATACAAATGAGTGTCATTATATGTCAGTCAAGAAAACCGGACGTTTCTATACTGTAACAAAAGAACAACTAAGAGAACTCTAATTATTTTGATGAATTGATGAAAGAAGATAATAATATGCTGATAACTAATAGCATATAACCTCATCATTTTCTCATCTTAAACAAACTATTGATGAAAAGAAAAATAGATTTCTCTTTTGGGAAGTAGTCTGATGAATTTTTGATGAAGGATTAGTTGTTTGTTTTTCAATGGTTTAAGTTTTTTATTCATCAAATCATCAATATTCCATTCACTTTTAATCCCATATAATTATGACTATACAAGAAGCAAAAAATATAAAATTGGCAGACTATCTGCAAAGTTTAGGTTACCACCCTGCCAAACAGCAAGGTAACAGCCTTTGGTATAACTCCCCGTTCCGTGAGGAGAAAGAACCTTCGTTCAAAATCAATCTCGACCGTAACGAATGGTACGACTTTGGGATAGGCAAAGGCGGCAACATCATTGCATTGGCAGCCGAATTGTATCATACATACAATGTGTCCGACCTGTTGTGCCGTATCGAAGAGAAAGCACCGTACATTCGTCACGTTGCTTTCTCTTTTCCGCAGAAGACCATCGAATCGAGCTTTCAGAACTTGGAAGCCGTTCCGCTTACCCATCCTGCATTAATTCGTTACTTACAGGAACGTGGGATAAATACAGAACTGGCGAAAAGAGAATGCAAGGAACTTCACTTTGTCAGTAATGGGAAACCCTACTTTGCGGTGGGCTTTCCCAATCAGTCGGAAGGGTATGAGGTACGCAATCCATTTTTCAAAGGATGCGCAGCCCCTAAAGACATTACCCATATCCGACAGCAGGGAGAACCCAAAAGCACCTGCTTTCTTTTCGAGGGGTTTGTAGACTATCTTTCTTTCCTCACACTCCGAACAAAGAGCAATCCGCAATACCCCTGTTTGGACTGGCAAGATTATATCATCCTGAACTCGACCAGTAATCTATCGAAAGCGATGTACCCGTTAGCAGACTACGAACATATCCATTGTTTTCTCGATAACGACAAGGCAGGGGTAACGGCATTGCAGGAAATCACAAAAGAGTACGGTATGCGTGTACGTGATGCGTCACGCCACTACTCCGAATATAAGGACTTGAACGACTTTCTTTGTGGTAAGAAGTGCATACAGTCTACTGACTTAACCCAGCAGGCAAGGCAAGCACCGCAACCACCTAAGAAAAAGAGCAGAGGTTTCCGAATGTAGTCTGCTGCACGCACCCCGCAGGTATTTAGTCAGAAATACCATAGCTCATTAGGGCATTTTCTTTACGCAACCGCTACGCTCCTTTGCTAAAAATGCCCCAATGAGCAAAAGGGGTGTCCCCTTTTGAAACCCCGTGAGCCATTCGGCACGGAAGTAGTAACCAGATAATAACGTAACAATGGGATACATAAGCCTACAATTTAGCAAAGTAAAAGGTACATCCGATACTCGTATGTCCGACCATATTGAGCGCAAGACGATACCATCCAATGCCGATCCTACCCGTACTCACTTGAATAGGGAGTTGATAGGGGAAGCCCATGAAGTTAGAAACCGTGACCATGCCATTACCGAGCGCATCCAGTCGGCAGGCATCAAGCGGAAAATTACTCCCACCCAAGTACGAGCTATCCGCATCATGCTTTCGGGTACACACGAGGACATGATGCAGGTACAACAAAGCGGACGCTTGAATGAGTGGTGCAATGATAACCTGCAATGGCTGTACAAAGAGTTCGGACGTGAGAACACCGTTTCCGCAGTTCTACATATGGACGAACACACGCCACATATACACGCCACCGTTATTCCTATCGTAAAGGGAGAACGGAGAAAAGCCAGCCAGGAGAAACAGGACGGGAAGAAAAAATATCGTAAGAAAAGCAACGATACCGCCCGACTGTGTGCCGACGATGTATTGACACGTGATAAGATGATTGCTTATCACAATAGCTATTCGGCAATTATGGGGAAATATGGTTTACAACGTGGCGAACGAGGTTCGGAAGCCCGACACGTTACCACTGCCCAATACTACCGTAATATCCAACGAGAGAAGAAAGAGATTGAATCTGAGGTGCAACAGCTTAAAGAAGAACGGGCAGACACCGAGAAACAACTAAAGCAAGTAAAGGAAGAAGTTGGTACAGAAAAGAAAAAAGCAGCCAAAGAAGAAGCAAAAGCAGTTGCTTACGCAAGAATGGGTTCTCTTTTCGGGAAAGGTAAAATAACAGATTTAGAACAGGAAAATAAGCAGCTTTATGAAGAAGTTTCTATCCGTGATGAGAGTATAGAGAAACTACAAGCCAAGATACAAGAACAACAGAATCAGCATCACAGACAGATGCTGACATTACAGGGAAAGCATATAGCCGAACAGAATGAACGGAACAAAGAAATATCCGTTCTAAAAAAATGGATAAACAAGGCGTGTAAGTGGTTTCCATTGTTTGCAGACGTGTTCCGCATCGAAAAGTTATGCTATTCGGTTGGTTTCACTGCTGAACAGACCGATAAACTATTAACATTTAAACCTTTGGAATATGATGGGATACTTTACTCGGAGGAACACAATCGGAATTTTAATGCTACACAGGTTTCAGCCCGGATAGTGATAGAACCGACTGATAAACGTAAATTTGCTTTGCATATTGATGGAAAAGGTGTCTCCGAATGGTTTATAGAACAGTTTGAGAAGCTACGTCTGACTGTGCGACAACCTATGCAACCGCAGAAAAAGAGTAAAGGAATGAAGATGTAAAATAGCTTATTTTGCTGAAATACATGAAAAAGTGCAGTGCATTTGATTGTGGACTGCATTTTTCTTATATTTGTACCATATATATTAACTTGCAAAAAGATTATAATATGGCTAAGACATATATACCTCCTTCTTTAGAGGTTTCTCCATATCCATATATTGGAGTCATTAAATCATATGATAAAGTAAAAAAGTATGGTTATATTCTTGTGCTATACAAGCGAGATATATTCTTTCATATAAAGAATTCTAATATATTGAATATAGAACCTAACACATTCGTAGCTTTCAAGGTTAGGATATCAGCTGTTTCTGGTAAAATTGAAGCTTATGGGGTGGATACAATTACAAATTATAAAACAGAACTCTTAGCATATCAAAATAATCTTCTTGTAGGTGATATTAATATTGTATACTATCGTCATCCAGAACTAGTCAAGCAGGAACTGGGTAAACGTTTAAAAGAGGAATATGCTGTACTTGATAACATAGATGATTATATTGATAATTATAATATAGATGAAGTTATTGATTCCTATAGCATAGAGGTTGTTACTGGGCATAGGTATAAGCCTGGAGATGATGATGCAGCTTGGGTTAGCTATGGTGGAGATAGAAAAACCGGAAAATTTATAATCGAAAATAACTCTAAATATATAAGAGATGTTTATGTAGACACAATATTACCACTTTACCACGAAGAAATATTCCATGATAGAGGATTCTGTCCTTGGGAGCAAATGCTTGAAAGTTTTGGAGATTTAACCTCCTATCGTCAAGAAGCTATCAAAAAGACAACAGAAATCAGAAATCAAGCAAAGAGTTTGTATAATAAACAAATACATAAAGAAACTATCGTCAGATTTCTTACCGAGAAAATTTCAAATGAATCAATGCAATATCAGCGCAATATTGAGCGGAGTATTAATGATTCATTAGCCTATGGTTACAAATTGAATTGTCGTTTAAACGATATGGCATTTTAGTAAGTTATCACTTATAAAGGGGTGTAGGACAAAATTTGCAAATTGTCAGTTGAAGAACAATATCCAAGAAATTTTTTCAGTTCTCTTTGTATAGAGGATAAAATATCAGTTGATGTTAAATTGGTGATATGGCTAATGGATACATAATAAGTATCTTTCTTTCCGTTGTATATATACTCTACTTTATATTCCATAATTATTAATTTAAAAATTCACAAGCAAAGATACATATAAAGCTTGATAGTGTGATCTTTATTGCATATTTTAATATTAGATTCTATTCGTTGTTATAATTTTGTTTTAGAAATGAATGTTCTAATTACCTCTTCTGATGGAAGTTCTATCATATACTTTCGTACAAAGACATTTGGGTCTAATCCGGCGGTAGCATATTTTACCAATGTGTCGCCTTTTTCTGTGCAAAGCAATATGCCTATTGGTGGATTATCATCGGGCTGCATAATTTCTGCTTTGAAATAGTTGAGATACATATTTAATTGAGATGCATATTCATGGCGGAACTTGTCAATCTTCAATTCCACGATGACATGGCATTTCAATATACGGTGGTAAAACACAAGGTCGGCAAAGAAGTAATCTTCGTCTATCAGTATGCGTTTTTGACGAGATTCAAAGCAGAAGCCATGTCCCATTTCCAATAGAAACGTTTGTAAATTATCAAGGATGGCTTGTTCTAAATCATTCTCCGTAACCAGTGCTCGTTCGTTTAGTCCTAAGAACTCTAATGTTAAGGGAGTGTTTATCACATCCGTGGGCTGTAGCTGAACAGCCTGTTGTTGTACCAATGAAGATAGAGTTTCTTTGTTTTTGGATAATCCGCAACGCTCATAATATAAGGAATTGATTTGACGTTCCAGTTCTTTTACTGACCAGCATCCTCGAATTGTTTCCATCTCATAAAAGGCACGTTTAATCGGATTCTCAATAGCAGATATTGTATTCAAATGTGTGGAAGACAATCTGTTGAATAGTTTTTCAGTAGCTAATTTCCAATCATCATTTTCCGTTTCCGACACGATCTGTAATTCGGCAGTTGCCGACCGCCGAATCTCTGTTTCAAATTCGGCGGTCAGCAACCGCCGAATTCCCGAACCCGACATAACATAGCTTAAGACTTCATCCTTTAGCTGTGGATAAACGAGATACAACCGCCTAAACTCTCGAAATCTACGTTCGTTAAGTCCTTTGGTGTTTAGTTGTTTTTCCAACTTCTTCAAAAGCTGCTCACCATAGGCTGCACGGTCTTCTCCGTTTTGTTCAAATTCTACGATATAACAGCCCATAAGCCAATTACGGGAAGTTAGTGCAAGGTTTACAGAATGTGCTGCCTGTGCTTGCAGGGTATTCTGAATAGCACTGATATGATTAACTAACGATTCGAAGTTCATATTTTTACTCTTTGTGCAAAGTTAATATTTTTATTTTCAAAGCTTTAATTCAGGTAAACTATTAATTGCTTCTTCCTTCAATTTATCTACTGCACGGGTGTATTTCTCCGTATGTTTCAACCCACTATGTCCGAGCAAACTGGCTACTGTTTTAATATTAACACCATTGTTTAGAATATTCACTGCGAACGAGTGGCGGGCACAATGCCAGCTAATGTGCTTATCAATTCCTGCCCTCTTTACCCAGCGTCTTAATGACTTGGAGCAACTTTCATAAGTTGGCAGGTCGAAAATAAGTACATCTTTGTTCCCATCCGCAGGAGCTTCACCGATGATAGAGAGTAAACCATCATTCAACGGAATGACTACACCACTGGCAGAGGAATGACCTTTCGTCTTATTCTGTTCAAACTTCAACAATTTGTTCGAGTAGTCTATATTCTTATAGGTAAGGTCTTTTACATCGCAGAAACGCAAGCCACAATACAGGCAGAAGATAAAAGCACGTCTTACCATCGGATTCTCATTCTCATAGTGACAATTGATAAGAGCCTGAATCTCTTCCAATGAAAGCACATCTTTTCGCAACATTTGTTCGTCTACCTTACAAATTACCTCTTTGCAAGGGTCTTTTAGCATGACTTCATGTTCGATGGCATACCGAATGACTTTCTTAAAACGCTGGTAGATACTTTTAGCTCCCTCACCGACACTACGAGATTGCAGGTAGTCCACAAACTGTACTATCATATCCTTTGTGATGAACTCAGGTTTGATGTTATATTCATATAAGGGATATTGTTCTTTCAGGAAGTCTTTAAAACGGCTAAGCGCAATTTGCACCATGCGCAAATCTTTCTTCGTGTAGCTATCTATGTAGGCTTGAAAGTAGTCAAGAAAGTTGATGGTACGGTCTTTCTTTAGGCGGTAGCCCAACATACTTTCTTTAAATTCCTGCTCACGTTCGGCACGTATCTTTGTAGCAAGCTCCAATGTTTCCTTATTCTGTTGCCGTTCGGCAGGAGTACGGGGCTTATCCATAAGATATAGATTCAGATTCTCTTTTCGCCTGTTGTGCTTCACCGAGAACTTGGGCTTGCCTTGCATCTTGCCATCTTCATAATATACCTGATTGCCGTTTTCATCTAAAACTGGCTTCTCTTCTCTACCTAAATAATACTCTAATAGAGACTTATTCTACCATCCGAGAGCTTATTTTGCTCCAATTTGGGGTTTTCTTTCGTTTTATTCTCTATCTTTGCCATACGTTACTGGTTTTATCCCGATTTCGGTACATAATCGGGAAAATATGCTAAGTGATTGATTTTCTTTTGTTTTCCGATGTTGCAAAGGTACGAAAGAAAATGAGAATTCAAAGTGTACTAAGTAACAAAATAAGGGTATAAAATGGCAAAAATGGAGAATATAGGAAAGTGTAAATCATTTGATAATCAAATGATTACTTTCTCTTGTTTGTCTATGATTTCGGTGCTTTGTACCGGGTCTGGGTACTGAGGCGGAGAAAGTTGAAAAACTCTCTCCGCTTTTCTTTTCTACTCCCCGTAACTCGTTGGTTTGCTGATAGATTAATGTGTACTTTGGTCGTTTGCAGGTCTTTATATTTAGAATTAATCAACTTGTTCTCTTGATTTTTCTTCTCTTGGACATTTTATTATAGGTGTATATTTAAGTATTTTGCTAATTTGTATTGTTATTGGAGTTGGTTTGTAATTGAACTTCACGTTCTGACTGGGCAAGATATTGTTGGGGATAGATTGTTAACTGTAACTTGCTTTGATAATTCAATGAAATAATGAAGTCTTCTATATCCCAGCATCTTCCTTCCCATTTTCCTAGAATATAGTGACTTTGGCTGTGATTTTGGATACTCTACATATAATAGTGGATGGAGTTGTTTTGTAATTAGTGAATACGGAAAACAATACATAGCTGAAAAGGACAAATGTATGAATGGTCCTTTCAATTTGTTTAAAGTATTAGAATTACCACAACATTAATTTTAAGCGTAATACAAATACCCTTTTTGCTAGAAGGATGGATTTCGTATTTGCTAAATTTAGTAGTGAAGTTTTTATCCAACATAATATTTGAAAGAATTTCTATTTTCTTCTCGAAAAAACAAGATTGTGCTTAAGATAGGCTAAACTTATTTGTATCGATATTGCAAAATAAAAGTTGGCGAAAGAGAAAGAAGACTTTTCGCCAACTTTTATTTGAGTACCTATTTTTTGTTGTTTTCTTTATAGTGAGCAAATCCAATAGGTCTACGTTCTGTTTGTTTATTAACATGCTTTTGTTTCTCTGCTAACTGTGACAATGCTAAGTAAATATCGTCAAGCTCTTTTCGGGTATCTTCGCTAAGGTCATTGACTGCTGCTATTGTGTCTTCGTTGCCTTCTTCCAACATTTTCATGCGTTGTTTTAGTTCTTCGATTTCCTTAGTTGTGCTATTTAAGGAAGACAAGTATTGACGTACTGTAACGAAAGCACGCATGATAGATATGTTTATTTCGATGGCAGATTCGCTGTTTAGTACAGATGAAAGCATAGCAACGCCTTGCTCAGTAAAAGCGAAAGGCATATATCGTGTACCACCTCTTTTGTTTGAGGACGCAATTTGCGACCTCAAACTTTCAAACTCTTCTTTTGTTAATTCGAACATGAAATCGCTGGGGAAGCGTTTGAGGTTTCTTCTTACTGCTTCTTTCAGTCGTTTGGTTTCACTCCCATAAAGTTCAGCTAAATCAAAGTCAAGCATTACCTTTTGACCTCTGACTTCGTATATTTTATTCTGAATAACCTGTAATTCCATAATTTATAAGCTGTTTATATAAGGAACTATTCAATCTTTAGTATAAGAGAACGCCTATTTTTAAGCATTATGAATTTGGCACACAGCGTGTGCCGAATCTTGCTTTTCTAATTCGGCGGATGGTATCCGCCAATTTGGGTGTAGTAAATTTGGCGGTTGCCGACCGCCAAATCTCTAAGCCAAGCATATCATAGTCTAATATTGGCATGATTAACCAACGATTCAAAGTTCATATTTTTACTATTTGTGCAAAGTTACTATTTTTATTCTCAAAGCTTTAACTCGGGCAAACTATAATTGCCTCTTCCTTCAACTTATCCACTGCACGGGTGTATTTCTTCGTATGCTTCAACCCGCTATGTCCGAGCAAACCGGCTACTGTTTTAATATTAGCACCATTGTTAAGGATATTCACTGCAAATGAGTGACGGGCACAATGCCAGCTAATGTGCTTATCAATTCCTGCCCTCTTTACCTAACGTCTTAATGATTTGGAGCAACTTTCATAAGTCGGCAGGTCAAAAATAAGAACATCTTTGTTCCCATTCGCAGGAGCTTCACCGATGATAGAGAGTAAACCATCATTCAAAGGAATGACTACGCCACTGGCAGAAGAATGCCCTTTGGTCTTATTCTGTTCAAACTTCAATAGCTTGTTTGAGTAGTCTACATTCTTATAAGTAAGGTCTTTCACATCACAGAAGCGTAAACCGCAATACAGGCAGAAGATAAAGGCACGTCTTACCATCGGGTTCTCATTCTCATAGTGGCAGTTGATAAGAGACTGAATTTCTTCCAGTGAAAGCACATCTTTCCGTAACATTGGGTCGTCTACCTTGCAAATTACTTCTTTACACGGGTCTTTTAGTATCACATCGTGTTCGATGGCATAGCGTATCACTTTCTTGAAACGCTGATAGATACTTTTCGCTCCTTCGCCAACACTACGGGATTGCAGGTAGTCCACAAACTGTACTATCATATCCTTTGTGATAAATTTAGGTTTGATGTTACATTCATAAAGAGGGTATTGCTCTTTCAGGAAGTCTTTGAAACGGCTAAGTGCAATTTGCACCATGCGCAATCTTTCTTTGTATAGCTATCTATGTAGGCTTGGAAGTAATCAAGAAAGTTGATGGTACAATCTTTCTTTAGGCGGTATCCCAATATACTTTCTTTAAACTCTTGTTCATGTTCGGCACGTATCTTTGTGGCAAGCTCCAGTGTTTCCTTATTTTGTTGATGTTCGGCAGGAGTACGGGGCTTATCCATAAGATATAGATTCAGGTTCTCTTTTCGCCTGTTGTGCTTCACCGAAAACTTGGGTTTGCCTTGCATTTTGCCATCTTCATAATATACCTGATTGCCATTTGCATCTAAAACGGGCTTCTCTTCTCTACCTAAATAATACTCTAAGTACAGGCTGGTTCTACCATCCGAGAGCTTATTTTGCTCTAACTTGGGGTTTTCTTTCGTTTTATTCTCTATCTTTGCCATACGCTACTGGTTTTATCCCGATCTGGGTACATAATCGGTAAAAAGTGCTAAGTGATTGATTTTCTTTTGTTTTCCGATGTTGCAAAGGTGCGAAAGAAAATGAGAATTCAAAGTGTACTAAGTAACAAAATAAGGGTGTAAAATGGCAAAAATGGAAAATATAAATCGTCTGATAATCAGTTGGTTATTTTCTCTTATTTTCCTATGATTTCTATAGTTTGTACCGGGTCTAGGTACGAAGAAAAAAGATAAGTATTGAATAGTCAATTACTTAGCTTTTTCTTTTATCTGAATTTTCCTCATATTTTCCCCACACGTGCAAAAAATACGATATTAAATGAATGTTTTTCTTTGGCTGAACATAGTAAATACACTACCTTTGAAAAGAATAAAGCCTATTAAATAAAAAGCAATGGAACAAGGCGTTTGGCAAGAGATAGAACAGTTATACCAAAAGTTTCAGAAACTTGGTATCAATGAAGCGGTGGACTATGATAGTACTATCTGTATTCTCTTATTACCCATTCCACAGCCATTGAAGGCTCAACGCTTACGGAACTTGATACGCAGCTTCTTTTTGACGAGGGAGTAACAGCGAAAGGGAAACCGCTTGTGCATCATCTGATGAATGAGGATTTGAAGCAAGCGTATGAACTTGCCAAAACCGAATCCAGTAGCCGTGTACAGATAACTCCTGCCTTGCTACAAAGGTTGAATGCAACACAGATGCGCACTACAGGCAGTGTACACAGTGTAATGGGCGGTTCTTTCGATTCTTCGAAAGGGGATTTTCCTCTATGTGGTGTTACGGCTGGTGCCGGTGGACATGCTTATATGAACTATCTGAAAGTTCCTGCTAAGGTAGATGAACTTTGTGCTATACTGCAAGCGAAGCAGAAGACAGTGGGGACCTTCGGGAACAATATGAACTGAGTTTTAATGCCCACCTGAATTTAGTAACCATACATCCGTGGGTGGATGGTAATGGCAGAATGGCTCGGTTGCTGATGAACTACATCCAATTTTGCTATCACCTTTTCCCGACCAAGATATTTAAAGAGGATAGAGAAGAATATATCCTTTCCCTACGCCAATGTCAGGATGAAGAAACCAATCAGGTTTTCTTGGACTTTATGGCAAGGCAATTAAAGAAATCCCTCTCTTTGGAGATTGAACATTTCAATGCTTCACAAAAGAGAGGGTTCAGTTTTATGTTTTAGAGGTCTGAGAGCCTATCTTTCCGCAATAAACGCTGAAAATTAGTAATTGGCAAATAAACACCCAGTTTTATACCCAATAATGTAAAGCCGGGTGTTTTTGTACTATTTAACCAAATTCCTAAATTCCTCTTTTAGCAATTCAAAATAATGGCAATCTGTAAATACTCCATTCTTGAAACAGGCATTACGATGTATGCCACATTTACGAAAACCTATTTTCTCTAATACTCTCATCGATGCTATGTTGCCAGCATAAACATTTGCACAAATGCGCATCACATCTGTATGATGAAAATAGCTGCTAATAGCCAGTGCTAACATTTGGGTCATAATCCCTTTACCCCAATATGGTTCAGCAAGCCAATAACCTAATTCTGCATTGTAGCGCTCTACATCTATACCACGAGCAAAACTTATATTACCAGCTGCTTCCTGATTTACTTCGATACAATAATTATTTTGTTCGTTTTGACTTGAAACGGACAGGATGAATTGTTGCGCATCGTTTTCAGAATAAGGATATGGTAGGCTATCACGGCAATTATCCCATATCTTTTTATTATTAAGATATTTAGCTAAAGTGGAAAAATCATCTTTAGACCAACTTCTTATTTTGTATTTATCCACATCCATTTCTTTGTTCAATTCATTTATCATTATAAATTCGCTGTATGAAATAAATTACTTAGGAAATGTTTCTGCTATTTGTTTAGCAACACGTTTTATAGCACCTCTAATGTCTGCTGATACGCTGAATCCTAAGGTTGTATATGCGCCACGGCATGAAGCTATCGGGCGACCAGTGAGATAATCTATGAAATTTACAGTTACGACAGATTCTTCTTCTAAAATATCTACTCCATATTTTACCATAAGCAACTTTGATTGTTGATTCGGAGAAAGTTCGTCAATACGTATATCATTGACAAGTTTAAGACGGGAACTCTCTATGGCATCAAATAGTTGTATTTCATATTCCATCAGTTGAGCCGGAATATGATAAGTGTCGTTGTTGATAATTGAGGCATATTCATACCTCGACAAGTCCGCCTTTTGTGATATTACACTTTTAGAGGTTGTACAAGATGATGCTACTATACCAATTAAAAGGAGGAATGTGACTATTACTTTATTCATTTTTTTATTGTTTAGGTTCAACGTGTAGATAATACTTCTCTTGTGTCAGGTCATCGGGGTCAGTGGAGCGTTGATGCAACATCAGTATACGGGTAGTCTTGTTTTCCCAATACAATTCAGCTTTCACACCCTCTTCGGGCAGGCATTTGAACAGGTTCTCTTTTCCACCAGCATTTTGCCCTTCACCAATGTTATTCTCCATCAGTGTTTTGATGGCTTTTTGCGCTGCTGCCGGGAAGTCTGAATCCGAGAGTTGCTTATGGTTCACCGGGATTATTTTAGAAAAGGGGTTATAATCCTTTGCCACGATGTCATACACCTGATACTCATAATCTGTGTCCAGCAGGCAATAGGTTGTAAGGTTCTGTGGGCTCTGCAACACGATTGTCCCCCATTCAATCCCCAAGAAATCACGTTCGTACAGTCTCACAGCGAGCGAGGTCTCATATTCAACCTTTCCTTTGCGATAGCCTTTCAGGTAATTTTTGATGGTACCGCTTTTGAAGAAGTGCGAACTCCATTCCGTAGCAAGATGTGTTTCCGTCCCTCCCTCCGTTGTATTGCTTTCATAGACTCTGAACGTATGAGGGAAACCCTCGGCACTCCAAACAATAGAGTCGTAATATTGTGTAAACTCAGGAAAGCCCAGCGGGGTGTAATTGTCGTTTATATCCGTGATTCTGAACGTCACCAGATCGAGCGGTGCCGGGAATTGGGTGTCAAGGTGCATAAACGGAGTGAAGTATGCCTTTTTCATCTTGAACTTGGCTTCTTCGGGCAGAGGTTCCGGCTCTGGATCGGGTTGCCCTTCGTCCTTAAAGGTTCTAGACAAACAGATAATTGTACTTGCTGTTCTCTTTCCATCATTTGTCGAGATTGTAATCTCCTCGTATGCATCCGGGGCTTCCGAAACCTGACGGGGAAAATGAATCTTCAACTGATTGGCTTCTACCTTGAGCGTTGCCCATCCACAATCGTATGTGTAAGAACCGCCCGAAATAGGATTGAGCATATCGAAATTCTTGCAAGTCATCACGATATATCCCTCATTACCGTTTGCCTTGAAACATTCTTTAGGTATCCAACCTACGGTGCCACCTTCATACTCTACACTTTCCGGTGTCAGAATCTCATACGTCCAGAGCATCGGTCCACCGGGTAAAATATCATCCTTGTTGCAAGCCGTAAAAAGCAAGCAAACAAGCGTCATAAATGGCATAAGCAATTTATTCATATTCGTAATAATCCCTATAGCTCTATTGGGTTATTAAATTTATAATGAAAGAACGTGAGCCACCTATGCCACGTCTAAGTGAAGTTCATAGGAAACCTTTGATGCAGATGTAACAAGAACGGTCCACGCTATATGCGTGAGAACCACTATGCTATCTCTTACATCAGTCTGAAAATTTCCTACGTTTTCACCTACAAGATAAACATAACGTTTCTTCTTTTCTCTAATGTCTTGGAAAGAGTTGCCTTTATCCGAATACAAAATTAGCTATTTAATTGATCTTTTGTATTATATAGAACGGAATTATAACTTGAATCCTCTACTTTTTCTGGGTTCTTCTGCAGACTATCGTAAGCCAAAGTCTGCATTGCTGCCATATCCTCGTCATTGATTTACAGCTTGATGTTGCCGTTTCCGTTTTGGATAATTGCCAATAAGTCTGTCATAGGCTTCTTAAAACTGCCGGTTGTAAGGCTTCTCGTTCTGGCAGTATTATAAACGAAAAGTCACTACCCCGATTAGGATAGTGGCGCAAATATATAATGAAAATCAATCGTAAAACAATGATATTCAGTTAGCTAAATTTGTGAAATCCAAAAGCGAATTAAACGAGTTTTAATCGGATAGATAGGCTTTCAATTCTTCGATGGCATCATGGTCTTCGCCAACGTCTTTTATCAACTTTTTGCCGTTTCCAAGTGGCGAAATGAGATTTTTGTATGCTTTCTGAATATCTCTTTCATGAACGATTTCTTGTTTATTAAACTGGTTGTACAGGCATTTCTGAAAGTCTTGATGGGACACTTCCGCATGAAACGGTATTCCACTAATGCGATAAACAACCGTGCTATATCTGTTTCTGTGGCATGGGTTTTCAACCGTGTGCCAATTTTTTCAATTAGAATGTCATGCCTTTCTATCAGAAGTTCGGGTAGCGTGCGTGGGTTGGCTCTGCGTCATGCGGTATAGGTCGCTCACTCGACAGCCTATCAGTGTTTGGAATATAAATATATCCCTCTGTTTTGCCAGTTGCGGAGTGGCTGATAGGTCGGCATTGAAAATTTTGTCCTTTTTTTCAAGTGTTATGTAATGAGGTGTACCGTATGTACATTTTTCTATCGGGAATTTGTCGAAAGGTCTGTTGTTCAAGCTCCGTCCGGATATCTTGCAAAATCCGTAATCGTGTTACACTTATCCGTAATTTGTATACGGTAGATTTTGTTGTAACGGCATACTTTTGCATAGTGAATGTAGAGTACTAAATATTATTAGAATTAGATCAAGGAGAAAGAGTTATGAATGACAGAAAGATTTTAGTGGCGTACTTCTCATGTAGCGGCGTAACTAAAGCTGTGGCAGAGAAATTGGCTGCAATTACTGGAGCAGATCTGTATGAAATTAAGCCGGAGGTTCCTTATACGGAGGCTGACCTGGACTGGAATGATAAGAAAAGCCGTAGTTCGATGGAGATGAGAGATGCTCTCTCGCGTCCTGCCATTTCCGGTACGTTGTTTCATCCGGAAAAGTACGAAGTTCTGTTTGTAGGCTTTCCGGTCTGGTGGTATATTGCCCCTACTATAATTAATACATTTTTGGAAAGTTATGATTTTGCCGGTAAAATAGTTGTTCCGTTCGCTACATCGGGAGGCAGCGGCATAGGAAATTGTGAAAAGAATCTTCATAAAGCATATCCGGATATCGTGTGGAAAGATGGAAAACTTTTAAATGGACGGATAACGCGGGATCTGGTTACGGAATGGTTTGAAAAAATTAGGTTGTAAATTAAATGGAGGTATAAAAAATGTATATAGAAAATATTAATTTACCGAAAGATATAAAAAAATTGTCAGTTGAACAACTAAGTGTGCTGGCTGAGGAAGTAAGAACTGCGTTAATCAGGAAATTAAGTGAACACGGTGGTCATATCGGCCCGAATCTTGGTATGGTGGAAACTACAATTGCACTGCATTATGTTTTTAACTCTCCCATTGATAAAATAGTTTTTGACGTATCCCATCAGAGCTATGTTCATAAAATGCTTACCGGAAGAATGGCTGCATTTCTTGATCCGGCTAAATATGATGATGTCACCGGATATACTAATCCGGATGAAAGCGAGCATGATTTCTTTACGATAGGACACACCTCAACATCTGTTTCACTGGCAATGGGACTTGCAAAAGGACGTGATCTCATAGGTGGCAAAGAAAACATCATCGCTGTAATCGGTGACGGTTCGTTGGGTGGGGGAGAGGCTTTGGAAGGGCTCAACAATGCGGCAATGCTTGGCTCTAACATGATTATTATAGTCAATGACAATGATCAATCCATTGCTGAAAATCATGGAGGACTTTATAAAGGATTGAAAGAGCTTAGAGACACGAATGGGGAGAGTCCTGATAATATTTTTAAGGCTATGGGGCTGGAGTATTATTACCTTGGAGATGGGCATGACGTGTCAGCACTCATAAAATTATTTACGTCTGTCAAAGATATAGACCGTGCAGTAGTATTGCATATCCATACGATCAAAGGTAAGGGATTGAAATATGCAGAAGAAAATAAAGAATACTGGCATGCAGGAGGTCCTTTTCACATCGAAGACGGTTCTCCCAAAGGACCCGGATGGCCGGTGAATGAAACTGTCAGGGAGTCTGTTTTAGACTTGATTGAAAAGAGGTCGGATGTAGTTGCAATTACTGCGGGAACACCGTCTGTAATAGGATTTACGGAAGACTATCGGAAGCGTGCCGGCAAACAGTTTGTTGATGTAGGTATTGCGGAAGAACATGCTGTTGCAATGGCAAGTGGTATTGCCAGGAATGGAGGAACACCGATTTTTGGAGTTTTCAGTCCGTTCTTGCAGAGAACGTATGACCAACTTTCGTCAGACTTGTGTTTAAATAATAATCCGGCTGTAATCATGGTGTTTATGGCTTCAGTATATGGGATGAATAGTAATACTCATTTGGGGATCTATGATATTCCGATGATTTCACATATACCCAATCTGGTATATCTTGCTCCGACGAGCAAGGAGGAGTATCTTGCCATGTTTAAGTATGCCACTACACAGAAGGCGCATCCCATTGCTATCAGAATTCCAATGATGATGCCTGAGACGGGAATTGAGGATACCACGGATTACTCTTTACTAAATAAATATCAGGTCGTACGAAAAGGTTCAAGTGTTGCGATTATTGCACTTGGAGATTTCTTTGAACTGGGCGTACAAATTGCCGATAAATATAAAATCCTGACGGGTAATGATGTAACACTGATAAATCCTAAATTCATCACAGGTATTGATGAAGAGCTGCTGGAGTGCTTAAAAACGGACCATGAACTTGTGCTTACTCTTGAAGACGGCATAGTGGAAGGAGGATTCGGGCAAACAATTGCAAGTTTTTATGGTTTATCGGATATGAAGGTTAAAAATTATGGAATAAAGAAATCATTCCCCACAGATTTTCGGCCTGAAGAACTGATGAGAGAGAATGGATTATCCGTAGAGAAAATAGTAGAGGATATAAAATCCGTATGCAGAGAGCACGTTATGTGAGAACACTCACAATCTGTGGAATAAGTAAAAAGGATGAAAATTCAGAATAAAAGAGATATTATGAAAAAGAATTTGGGTGCGACGCTGGCTTTATATCCAGCATAGGCTGTTGTCGTAGAAACAATGGAGGAGTTACGTGATGTAGTTCCTCCATTATTATCAGAAAAAGTTTCTAATTCTGTGAGAGTCTGTAATTATTCGGAGCCACTCCGGTAATTCTTTTAAATAAACGGCTAAAGTATCGTATATTGGGGTATCCCAGTTTTTCCGTAACTACACTTACCGTATTATTAGAGTCGAGCAGCATGCTTTTAGCCATTTCCAAACGTTTTGACTCGAAATATTCATCGATATTTTTTCCACTTTCAAATTTCAGCAGGTCATTGAAATAATGAGATGACAGTTGAAGTATTTTTGCACAGTATCCCAATGAAGGCGATGTATTGTATTTTAATTTTCCGGATAGAATATAATCTTTCAACAATACATCTGTTTTCTTCATAATCTTTTTGTTAGCTTCGCAACGTGTGATAAACTGACGTTCGTAGAAACGGTTGCAATGATCTAATAACAATTCTATGTACCGTGAAATCAGAATTTGGCTGTGGCAGTCTATCGCATGACGAAGTTCCTTTTCGATGTTGCATATGCATTCTACAGCCTTGGCCTTCTCCCGTTGAGATAGGTGGAGTGCCTCCTCCGGATTGTAAAAAAAGAAGGAGTAATCTTTTATATGTTCTCCCAAAGAGGTTTGAGAAATCAAGTCCGGATGAAATGCCAGCAGCCACCCTTTTGAGGGAAGTGCTTTGCTTTTGTTTATTTTGATAGATTCTCCCGGCGTGAGGAATACCAATGATGCATTGGAATAATCATAGTACTTGCGCCCATATAAAACATCATCAATCTCCCCTTCCATCATCAGGATGGTATAAAAATCAAATTTAATAATTTGCTGTTCCAGATTGCTCTTTGACAGGTCGATTACACTTACCAGCGGATGGAGTGTTTTGCAGCCCAGGCAGCAGTTGCATTGATGGACGGTCTCTATATTTAATATTCTTTCTTTCATAGGAGTCACTTATTTCCTGCGAAGATAGGATGTTCCGGCCAATATTGTTCTTCCTTGTCACTTATATCCGTAATCAAGGTTATGATATCTGTAATTTGTGTAAGAAGAGGTATGTCTTGCCATAATTTGCTATCATTGGGATAAAAGTGGAATGCTACGATAGATAGCTTTTGGAATCTTTTCTGTTAATGAGGGTTAAATCTGCTTTTCTGAACAACTTAATAAACAATATTAGTAACACAGAGGTAAGTGACTGACATAGAAGTACCTTATTGCTAGATGATTATAAACTACTTACCTTTGTATCATCTCTCAAACACAGAAAAGGAGATCTTTTTAATACTATTATTGATTAATAAATAAAGGAGTTATGAAGAATTATCAAAAAATGAGCGTAGCACAAGATGCACGTGTAGAGTTGCATGACAGTCTTGCCCTGACGGGTGCCGAAGTATCTATCAATCATCTTCCGGCCGGTGCCGGAGTCCCTTTTGTTCATTCACATAAACAGAATGAAGAAATTTACGGCATCCTTTCGGGGAAGGGCTTTATCACTATTGATGGCGAAAAGATAGAATTGCAGGCTGGGGATTGGCTCCGTATTGCTCCGGATGGAAAACGTCAGATTTCTGCTGCATCTGACAGTCCTATCGGTTTTATTTGTATTCAGGTGAAAGCAGGCTCCTTGGAAGGTTATACCATGACTGATGGAGTTGTACAATAAAAAATAGTTGATAAAACCGGTAAAATGAAGGGCTGTGTCCATGATGAAGAGTCATGATGGCACAGCCTTTTTAGATATTTTACGGAGTATGGCTCCGAAACGTGAGCAACTGTAGGGATTGGACATAATGGAAGTCTATGGCAGTAGAGAAAATTCGGATATTAATATTTTTAGCTGTGGTAAGATCTTTAGGTAAAAACAAAAAATAGAAAGTAATTTTAGTAACTCTCCGGCTGGTTTCATCCGGAAATTCTGTACATTTGCTGTGTAGGGCATAGATTGCGGGTATGTGGTATGTAAGGTGATCATTAATTTCTTATTAAACAGAAAGGAAAAAAAATATGGAAAATGTTATTCAGATACAATATTATCAATCGCCATGTGGAGAACTGATATTGGGGGCATATCGGGAAAAACTTTGCTTATGTGATTGGAAGATAGAAGAACGCAGGATCATCATCGACAGAAGAATACAAAAAGAGTTGCAAGCTTCTTATAAGGAGGGCATATCTGAAGTAATCACACGAACGATCGGTCAACTGGATGAATATTTTGCCGGACGAAGAACTACATTCGATATTCCTTTGCTTCTTGTAGGTACTGATTTTCAGAAAACTGTTTGGAATGAACTGTTGAACATTCCTTATGGAAAAACAATCTCTTATGCAGGGTTGTCTCAAAAGTTGGGGAATCCTAAAGCTATCCGTGCCATAGCTTCCGCCAACGGAGCGAACCCTATCTCGATACTTGTTCCTTGTCATCGTGTGATCGGTAGTGACCGTAAATTAGTAGGGTATGGCGGTGGGCTGCCTGCTAAGAAGATCTTGCTTGACCTGGAGTCTTCCGATAGGTTATTCTAACTGTTCAGGCTTATGAACGACTGACCGCATTATTAATGAAAGGCAGTCTAAACTGATTAGAAGAGTAACTTAAGTTCTTTGGCAATTCTGCAAGCTTCAATGGAGTTCTTTACCTGAAGCTTTTCCAATATATTTTGTCGGTGTCGGCTGACGGTATTTTTGCTTATAAACAGTTCCCGGGCGATCTCATGACTTGTTTTCCCCATATCGATCAACTGTAATATTGTTTTCTCCCTATCGGATAGCAATTTGCTGCAATCTTGCTTTTCCAGTTCTATGACCTGTCCGTTTGTCGAGTTGATCACTCTACAACTCATAGTAGGGTCGACCGACAAATTGTAAAGACACAGAGCCAGCCACATACTGTCGTTTGAGTGGGTAGCTACATAGAACATCCTGTGTAAGATAGGGATATATTTCCCGGAAGGATCACGCATACGGAGTTTACTCATAAGAAAGTAATCTGCACGTTTTTTGTGTGGAATCTGTTTCAGAAAATGGTAGAAACGAAGTTCCTGTACATACTTTTCCACCAAGTCATCCGGATGGATATATTTAAAGACTTCTTTTTCCCAGATTGATTCAAGATTTTGATTGTCTCCTTTTCGGGCTATGCCCAATGTCTCAGCTGTTCCTCCATAATAGATATAGCTGATATTGGTATGCATATCACTTAGAACGGCGATTGAATTTTCTATTCGTGCATAGTTGTATGCGATTCGTTTATATTCATTCAGTTCTTCCGGCAGCTGTTCGTTTTTGCAGAAGGGTTGAGTCAGGAACTCTTTGTTCAGTTTGTCAACAATGTCCATATCGGGAAAAGAAATGGTTATTAATAAGCATTGTGTACTTAGATACAAGCTTTTACCTTTGCAAAGGTAATCATAAAACATAGTTATTTATGGAAAGTGAAAAAGAAAAAATGGGTACAGGCAGGCTTTACGATGCTAATTATGATACAGAATTGATAGCCGAACGTCAGGCTTGCAAAGAGTTGTGTTATACCTTAAATCATTTGCCTCCCTCGCAGATAGCTGAACGGGAGGCCATTATCCGTCGGCTGTTTTACAAGACGAAAGAACGTTTTCTGTTGGAACAGCCTTTTTATTGTGACTATGGCTATAACATTGAGATTGGTGAAAATTTCTATGCCAATATGAACTGTGTCATTCTGGATGAGGCTAAAGTAACGTTCGGTGATAATGTCTTTATCGCTCCATCCTGTGGTTTCTATACCGCGGGTCATCCTTTGGATGTGGAACAGAGAAATCGAGGGTTGGAATATGCCCGTCCCATTCGTGTCGGAAATAATGTGTGGATTGGGGCACAAGTGTGCGTATTACCGGGCGTGACGATTGGTGACAACACAGTGATAGGTGCGGGAAGTGTAGTAAATAGAGATATTCCTGCCAATGTGATTGCTGCGGGTAATCCTTGTCGCGTGATTCGGGAAATTACGGAAGAAGATAAAACAAAATATTTATTATAGAATAAACATAATCAAAAAGTAGAAATGAAAAAAGTATGTTTAAGCCTGCTTATGGGACTGATGGTACAAATGACCTTTGGGCAGACACTGGAAAAAATGCAATGGTTCAACGAACCGGAACAATGGGAGATAAAAAATAATGTATTGTCCATGTCCGTTACTCCGCAAAGTGATTACTGGCGTATTTCTCACTACGGTTTTACAGTAGATGACGCACCTTTCTATTATGCCACTTATGGCGGTGAATTTGAAGCGAAAGTCAAGGTTGTCGGAGAGTATAAAGAACGTTTCGATCAGGCCGGTCTGATGCTCCGTATCGATCATGAAAATTACATTAAAGCGGGTATTGAGTTTGTCGATGGGAAATTTAATTTAAGTACCGTTGTTACTCATAAAACGAGTGACTGGAGTGTGATAACGTTAGATAAAACGGTACCTTATATCTGGATAAAGGCTGTCAGGCGGCTGGATGCAGTAGAGATTTTCTATTCATTTGATGATAAAACTTACACGCTGATGCGTAATGCCTGGTTGCAGGATCATATTCCTGTGAAAGTTGGACTGATGGCGGCTTGTCCCGATGGTAGTGGATTCAATGCTAAGTTTGAATACTTCCAGGTGAAGCATCTGCCAGACCAGCGCAGAGTGGAATGGCTGAAGAAGAATGCAGAATAAATAAGCAGAATGGAAGATAGACGGTTCGGAAAGTCATATCTTCCATTTTTTTGTGGTTGGGCTATATCAAGCAGATTGTCTGTTATCGCATTTATTTATAAATCAAACGACTTATAAACAGATAGCCTCCGAATATTTGCAGAGCCATTCCCGGCAGACCGATACGGAAATCCTGTACGGCACTGAAAAAATCGTTGACAAGGATCCATTCGCCTAAAGTGCCGACCACCTGATAGGATAACACGACCAGGAGGAGGATAGGGATGGAAATGCGTTTGTAGCGGTGGGCTGCATAACCGGCAGCTATTGCTAGAAGTGTCGATTTTAAGAGTATGGCGGGTAAGATCACCGGTTGAGGCATGCCGAACAATAATGAGTTTAAAACAGGCGATAGAAGTGCTGTCAGTAACCCTACTTTCCATCCGTATTTATAAGCTCCGATCAGAGTAAAAAAATAGATGGGTAACCAAGTGATACCACCTTGCGGAATGAGATGGAAAAGTTGGGGGAGTGCCATATTGCCCACTACGAATAGCAGTGTTGCCAGATACGTTTTCGTATTATTGTAATTCAATGAATAAAGCTTGATAGATGTTGTTTCCATAATTATGATGTAATAATTAAAAGTTAATATTAATTCCTCCCATACATGTAGCCTTCGGCATGGGGTAACCTGCGTTTATTTCATAACGTTGTGCCAGCAGATTCTCCCCTTTTACAAACAGGTCGGCAATAGAGCAAATGCGATAACTGCCGCGAAGATTCCACAGGAGGAAGTTTTCTTTCTTTTCCTGAGGATCGACTGCCGTATAGAGTCCTGTCACATATTGTATTCCGGTAGAGAAACTCCATTTCTTTTGTATGAAATCGATACCTGTATATAGTTTATGTTCGGGTGCGGCTATCAGGGGATGCTCCATATGAAGCCAACTGTAGTTAGCTGTCAGTCTCCACATGGGGTGAATGTGATATGCTATGTCGGCTTCTGCTCCCCAATTCTCGACTTTGCCTGTGTTTACGTTCAGTGGGCGTCCGTCTGTGCGAATGGTCTGAATCATATTGTCCCCGTTGATGTAAAAAAGGTTGACTCCGTAATAAAAAGTACCTTTGAGTAAGCGTTGTGAATAAGATAGTTCGTAATTCCACAGCCGTTCCGGCAACAAGTCGGGATTGGCCGGTCGGAACATATACAGTTCACGAATCGTTGGGTTACGGAATCCTTTACTGGCCATTGCTTTCAGGCTTGCGTCTTGTGGCAATTGTACCGACAAACCGACTTGTGGTATCCATTCCGTTCCGGTGACGGTGTGGTGATCTATACGGAGCCCTGCATCCATTGTCAGGTAACTGCCGATTGCCTGGCGGAAATCGAGATATCCGGCAATCTCATTTTCCGATTTATCCGAGATACCTTCTTTATGTTTGTCCGCAATGAAACGGTTCCAGGCTTCACCGCCGAATTGCATATAGTCTATTCCTGCAGTCAGTCGGTTGCCGGAAAATAAAGAGGCACTCTGATACCAGGAGATTCCCATCATCCGGTCCTTGGATTTGAAGCGGTAGTCTAACGGTTCTTCTCCCGTACCATATCCGTCATTAATGTGATGTTTGCCCCAATTATAGAAAAACTTGAGTGCCCCCGATGTACGTTCGTATCTGTTTTCCAGAGCAAAAGAAGTCATGCCGCGTGTAATGCGCGAGTCATTATCAAAAACCGGTGTACTGACAGTTCCCGGATTGGAAGCATTGAAATGTGTCAGGTTCAGATCGGCCGATACGTTCCAGCTGTGATCCAGTTCATAACCCAACCTCGTATATCCCCCATATTGCTCAAATTCCATATTGGGGCGATGACCGTTTGTCCGGTTATAAGATCCGGTGATAATGCTGTTGAAACGTCCTTTTTTTACTTGGTTGGTAGCTTCGGTCATCCATGTGTCATACGAACCATATCCCAGTCGGACTCCGGTTCTCACTCCGTCTTCCCGTTGCCGGCGGGTTACGATGTTGATTACTCCACCCATGGCATTCGAGCCATAAAGTACGGATGCGGGGCCGCGCACAACTTCCACTTTCTCGGCCAGCATCGATTGGTAAGCATCAGCAATGGGATGTCCCATCAATCCCATGTATTGGGGATGCCCGTCAATCAATACCAATAATCCTGTAGTGGGGCTGCCACCTATACCACGCAGGCTGATACCGCCTGCCGCACCGTTTGACACTCCATATCCCATCACCCCACGACTGGTGGTGAACAATCCGGGAACCTGTTCTGTCAATGTGGGGAGCAGGGAAGGTTCGGAGCGTTGCCCGATGGTTTCACGGTTCACCACGGAGATTGTCATTGGCAGGTGACGGATATCGGTTTCATTCCTCGTACCGGTCACTACCACGTCGTCTATTTCATAATTATGCCCTGTTTGTGTCGTATCTTTCCGGACTTGTGCCTGTAAAGATGAACTGAGAAAAGCGCATACCAATAGAATGCCGAGCAGGTTTTTCTTCATCCTGATCTTGGAAAGGAAGTTTTCGATGATCCGGAATATTTCCTGTATGGATTCTATTCCATAGCAAGCTGTTTCCAACGGACACCATCCGCTTTTATCCCGGTTTTCGATGAAAGGCACCAGCCGTACATAACTTACCTCTATATTGGCATTGTGCAGGAGTACAAGTGCAGGTTGGCTGATAACATCCGCGTATACCTGCCGGATTCCTCCCAATACCATTAGACCTGCTGCTGCTTTTCCAATTACCTTGTCGGCGATGCCGGCTCCTTTCATAAAGGAGGGGTCTTGCCGAAATAAGTCATATAAATCGGCAACGCCCCGTTGGGTGAAGGTTCGTATCTCTGTTCCGTTTCCGATGACACAGGAATATCCTCCGGAGTGTAGAAGATCAATTATCTTTTCCATCATAGTGTCCCCTGCTTGAGCTGTTCTACAAAACGATCGATGCGATGCAGTTCTTCCGGTATGTGGATGGATTGCGGACAATGCGGGGTACATTGGTTGCATCCGATGCAATGACTGGCTTGTCGCAATTTAGGTACACTGCGGTCGTAGCCTACAAGGAAAGCGCGTCGTGATTCTTTGTAGTTTTCACTTGACTGGCTTTGCGGAATATTCCCTTCGTTGACACACTTGTTGTAATGTACGAGAATGGCAGGAATATCGATGCCGTATGGACAGGGCATGCAATATTTACAGTCATTACAGGGGATGGTAGGGTATTGCATCATCAGTTGCGCGGTTTCTTCCAGATACTCTTTGTCGTCATCGGTCAGCGGAACCAGTGGTGAATAAGTGCGGATGTTATCCTGTAAGTGCTCCATATAAGTCATACCGCTCAATACGGTCAGTACCAATTCCGGTGAACCGGCGAAGCGGAATGCCCACGATGCCACACTGTCTTCGGGACGTCGTTGTTTTAGCCGTCCCACAATGTGCTCCGGTACATTCGATAACCGTCCGCCCAATAGCGGTTCCATGATCACAGTGGCAATATTTCGTTTGGCCAGTTCGCCGTACAGGTATTCCGCATTTACATTGTTTCCGGTTGCGTGGCGCCAGTCCACATAGTTGAGCTGAATCTGTACAAAATCCCATTTCACCGTATCGTGCATGGCAAGTACCTGGTCGAAAACCTCAACGTCACCATGGAATGACCAGCCGAGATGACGTATGCGTCCGGCCTCTCGTTCCTTGAGAAGAAAATCCAGCATACCGTTATCGATATAACGCTCGTTGAATACCTTCATCCCGCCTCCGCCAATGGCGTGCAGCAGATAGTAATCAAAATACTCCACTTGCATATCCTTGAATGATTGATGATACATCGCAAGTGAGTTTTCGCGTGAAAAGTTAGAGAAATTCGATAGCTTGGTGGCTATATAAAGTTTTTCGCGCGGATGCCTCTTGAGAGCGATACCGGTTGCTTTTTCCGACCAGCCCTGTACGTATACAGGTGATGTATCGAAATAATTCACTCCATGAGCAATGGCATAGTCTACCAATTCGTTGACAGCTTCCTGATTGATAAGGTCTCCTTTTCCTTCCGGGGAAGGAACGGTAGGCCAACGCATACAGCCATATCCCAGGAGGGATACTTTATCTTTGATTCCGCCTACTGAGCGGTAAGTCATCTGGTCTGTCGGAACAGGAGAGGAGGCATTCCGTCCCTGGTTGCTTTTAGTTCCGGAGCCGCAGCCATAAAGAGCTGCTGTCGTTGTAGCGGCACTGATGCCCACAATTTTCAGGAATCCTCTTCGGTCTATATGATTATTCTGTTTTTCCATATGTCTTTATTTTTGAGATGTGTTATATGATACGATGCCTTTCGTGCCCCTCGACGTAGATGGCACTGAACGGACGTGCCGGACAAAGATTCTCGCATGCTCCACAGCCGATGCAACGCTCGGTGTTGATCGCCGGAATTTGGGGAGAAGCCTCTTTTTCCGGTTCGGCGACAATCATCTGGATAGCTCCTGTCGGACAATGACGGGCACAGTTGTCACATTTCACTCCATCGGTCAGCGATACGCAATTTGCTTTGATCCAGACAGCATGTCCGATTTGAGTGGAAGATTTGTCGGCTGCTGTAATGGGGTGTATGGCTCCTGTCGGACATACTTGTGAACAGTCATTACATTCCGGACGGCAGTATCCGCGTTCATATGATATTTCAGGTTGCATCAGGTTCATCAGGTTAGTGGAAGGACACAATACTTGGTTGGAACAAGCTGATACGCACAATTGGCAAGCTGTGCAATGTGCTGCCATGTTTCGTGCACTCAACGAACCGGGAGGGGTAATGGGAGTCTGGCGGTTCGGGATCTTTTTATCTTCTATGGCCGCCAGTCCTCCGTCTACTTTTTTCTCTTGTGCTTTTAGGGCTGATGCCGTAGCGGCCATTGCCGTTACGGTAAGGAAATTGCGACGTGCTTCATTGACTTCCTTGGATGAGGCTGCATGAGTATTTTTTTCTGCTTTTGCTGGCCGGGCCTTGGTTGTCCGCAATTGGTAACTGAGCGCTTTCTGCTTGCATTTACCGAGACAATCCATGCAAACCACGCATCGGCTGTAATCGATCGTATGTTCTTTAGCATTGATGCAGGCCGCTTTACAATGACGTGCACAAAGTCCGCACTTATTGCATTTTTCCGTATCTATTGTGATGCGGAACAAGGAGTAACGTGAAAGAAATCCCAGTACCGTCCCTACCGGGCAGATTGTATTGCAGTAAGTGCGTCCGTTCCGCCATGCCAATAATATCAGGATGACAAAAGTAGCTGCGGCTACAATGAAAGTAGGCAGACTTTTTATCCAGATGTCTACTTCATAAAATGCATAGCTGCCGGCCCGTTCGGCTAAATGGGCGAACAGGTTGTTTCCCCACAGCCAAATGGGTTGGAACAGGTTGTTTGCGATACGCCCGTAAGCACTGTAGGGAGCAAATAGGGTTGCGATGAAACTTACTCCTGCCACCAGGGTGATGATGAATATTGCCAATGCCCCGTAGCGTAGGAGGGAGAGAGCGGGAGAATAGGAGTAGGGTAACTTTTTCCGCTTTTTGCCAATCCAGGCTGCTACATCTTGAAATACTCCCAACGGACAAATCACCGAGCAATAGATTCGGCCGAATACTCCTGTCAGGATGATTAAAAGGACTACTACTCCTACGTTCAATGCCAGTACTGCAGGGAGGAACTGGATCTTTGCCAGCCAGCCGAACCAACCGTGAAGGGTTCCGGTAAAGTCAAGGAATAGCAAGGTGATCAGTGTCAGGCAGATGATGCCACATGTTAATCTGATTTTTCGTAACATTGCGTTTGTTTTTATTGAGTTTGTTATTTATCGTTTACAAGCCATGTTTTAAATTCCGATGCTTTGTTTTTGCTGACATAAATACGTTCCGGTACTTCTGTATCGAGCGTGATAAGTAGACGGCTGTCGAACCAGATGGTTATATCCGTTACGCTATCCCTCGCTACGATAAACTGCTTATTGGCCCGGATGAAGTCTTCCGGGTTCAGTGAGGAAGCAATTTGTTCCAAAGTCTTGGAGTATGGATAACGATTGCCGTCTTTTAAGCATACATACGTGTTTTTGCCGGTTGCGTAAAAATAAGAAATATTTTTTATATTTACCGGTAACAGTTTGTCTTTGTGTGCAATCAATAACTTGTCTTTGTACCTGGG
>OLSH01000088.1_pt1 | contig 97503 bp, 82 predicted proteins | sample 1643221 | NCBI WGS metagenome assembly OLSH01 (sample SAMEA3136681, study PRJEB25190) | human gut metagenome | biome: human gut; feature: human-associated habitat; material: faeces | place: Austria | collected 2013 | reverse complement strand
CGCCCGGGCAGAGCTGGAACGCCGCTGGCAGTGGGTGAACGCCCTCGCCTCCACGGCGGGCGGCACCCTCAGCAGCAAACAGAAGATACGCCTTGAGGCTTACATCCAGATGAACTACCTCGACGCCATCCTCGTCCACGCCAACACCCGCCTCATGCAGATGACCGCCGGGCAGTACGAGCTGGAGCGGGTGGGTGCCGAGAACCAGCGCAGCCAGTCCGGCCTCGACCTCGGCGTCATCGACCACTACAACGGCACCCGCCGCAGCGTCAAGACCCTCTCGGGCGGCGAGAGCTTCAAAGCCTCACTGGCGCTGGCTCTGGGCCTCTCGGACGAGGTCCAGAGCGCGGCGGGCGGCATCCGGCTGGACACCCTCTTCCTCGATGAAGGCTTCGGCTCGCTGGACGACGAGAGCCTTGAGCAGGCCATCCGGGTCCTCGCCGGCCTCACCGAGGGCGACCGCCTCGTGGGCATCATCTCCCACGTCGCCGCGCTCAAGGAGCGCATCGACAAGCAGGTGGTCGTAAAAAAGGCCCGCAGCGGGGGGAGCACGGTGGAGGTCCTTGTGTGACCGCTTTCCTTCTCTTCCTCATCGCCTTGTTTTTCGGGACGTACGTCTCGGCGGGAGCCGGCAGCGTGGTGCTTACCACCCTGCTGAGCATCCTGTTTTTGCCCCTGTGCGCCTTTGTGATCACCATGGGCTGAGCCCCTTTGGGCCCGCCTGTGGGAGGCTTCTCCCGGCCGGGAGAGCCTTTTGCTTTGGGCGCTTTCTGCCCAGTCCCTTTTCCACACCCCGAGGCCCCTCTGGCCCCGGGGTGTTTTTGTATATTTTGCATAAAAAAAAAAAGAAAAACTTCATTCTTTTGATGATTTTTTCATTTTTCCTTGACATCAACTAGGAACATCTCTTATTATGGTATTACCAACTCCCCACGGGGGCTGGAAAATACTACCGATCTGCTTTGAAGGAGGAACTGCAATGAAATTAACAAAAAAGCTGCTGGCCATGGCCCTTGCCGGGGTGATGCTGCTCACCATCCTCACCGGCTGCGGCGGTGGAAAAACCGGCGACCGGCTGGTGGAGGAGTATATGGCTACGTATTTCCACGGCTTTGACGCTTATAAGGATATTCCCATTACCCACGATGTCCCTGAGATAAAGACCGTCGCTGATATGTTTGAGACCTCCTGGTTGAAAGACGACGGCTCGTGGACCTTTTCTTCGAAAACTCCTAATAATCCGAAATACAAAGCCCTGCGGGACGTTTTTAACAAGTATGCCAGCGGCTATACCGTGAATCTTTACGCCTTCGAGGTGGACAGCAAGCAGAGCGAGCTCAACCAGGCCATGCGTGTTATGTCCCCTGCGGATCACGGACTGTCGATTTATCCTCCTTCTGGATTGACGAACGCCATCCAGTGCGCCACCCGGCTTGTAACAAGAGAGAACAAGAGCTACCGCATCGTCGTGATCATCTATGATCATCATACCTTAGGTTAACAGCCTGCACGAACACAGGGAGGAACAACTATGAAAACTATGAAAAAGATTCTTGCCATCGCCCTTGCCGGGGTGATGGCACTGGCCCTGCTTACGGGCTGCGGCACCGGGGGCTCGGCCTCCCACAAGAGCATTGCAAAGGCTATGGCAGATCATGACAATGGCCTTTGGAATAACACGACGAGCATTACCTGTATCTCCTCTGCCGAACTGGATGCCCTGCTGCAAACGTGGGCAGCGGACCCCAGATTTGAAGCCGTTGTCAAGGCGGTTTATACCGACGACGCACTTCCCACTATCCCGTCCGGTAGTGTTCCCTCTGATAAGGTCGTCTACCTCTACTGCGGCAAGTACGACAAGGATGCCGGAAAGCAGGCCATCAACCTGAACGCACACTCCGTCCGCATCTCCGGCACTTCGGCTCTGTCTCTGGCCGCTGTACGCCAGATCGGTCTGATCACCACCAGCTTTACGGACACCAACGGCAAAAAGGTCAAGGTCCGGTTTGCCGTGGTGGTGTCGGAAATCCCCACCCCGTAACACAGCGCGGCACCTCTCCCCCCGGAGCCCCGGGGGGATTTTTTTGTGCATGATTGCCCCTTCCGCCGGGCATCCTAGGGGCGGAGGTGTTTTTTATGGAATCTCTGACGCCCTTCATCCGCCATGAGCTTGAGGATGCGCCCGGGCCGAGCGGCCCGCCGGAGAAGACGAGCAGCGTGGTCAGCCCGCCTTTGGGCGCGGAACCCGGTCAGCCGCCCGTCACGGAACCGCCAAAGCCGGGCTGCGGCTCCCAGCAGCCGCCGTCGCAGCCGGACGGCCCGGATGTGCAGCTCCCGCCGCCGGAAGTCCCGCAGCCCCGTCCGGACTGCGGCATCCCCATGACCGACGGCACCCCTGCGGCCTGTCGGCAGAAGAACGCCGCCGAGTATCTGGCCGGGCGGTCGCCGGGGGTGATGACCCAGTACGGCGGCGGGCTTTTCGGGGCCGAGCAGCATCTTCACAGCCGCGAACCTGCGCCCGACGAAGACCAGAGCGGCGTTTTACAGCTGGTAGAGTGGCGCGAAGAAGCGCCTTACGGTTGAAAGAGATGTAAAATTCAGAAATTATTTTCCAATTACCTGTTGAAATCTTCGCGCGCTTCTTTTATTATGGTAGCAAACAAAGCAAAGGCAGGTAATGCACTATGGCAGAAATCAAATACGAGATCGTTGAGCGCATCGCAGTCCTCGGAGAGCGTCCCCGCGGCTGGGAGCGCCAGCTCAACCTCATCAGCTGGAACGAAGGCGAACCCAAGTACGACATCCGCGACTGGTCCCCGGACGGCACCCGCATGGGCAAGGGCATCTCCCTGAGCCACGACGAGCTGGCCATCCTGAAGGGCATCCTCGAGGATATGGAGCTGTAAGATGACGGACCGCGAGGAATTTCTGGAGATCTTCCGCACCCACGTCACCCGGCCCGGCAGCGAGAAGCTGCTGGACTGGATGGACAGCAAGACGGACTTCTTCTCCGCGCCGGCGTCCACCCGCTTCCACGGGGCCTGCGAGGGCGGGCTGTGTGCGCACAGCCTGAACGTCTACCGCGTGCTTCACGGCACCTTCTTCACGCCGGACGAGGACAGCGAGGAGACCTTCGCCATCTGCGCACTGCTCCACGACCTGTGCAAGGCCAACTTCTACAAAAAAGGCACCCGCAACGTGAAAAACGAGGCGACGGGCCAGTGGGAGAAAGTCCCCAGCTACAGCGTGGAGGATATGTTCCCCTACGGCCATGGCGAGAAGAGCGTCTTTCTCATCGAGCGGTTCATGAAGCTGAAGGTGGAAGAAGCCGTGGCCATCCGCTGGCACATGGGCGGCTTCGACGACGCCGTCCGGGGCGGCAGCTTTGCCCTGTCGGGAGCCTTCGAGAAGTATCCTCTCGCCGTCAAGCTCCACATCGCCGACCTCGAGGCGACCTATCTGCTGGAACAGCGGTAGCCCTCTCCGTCACCTTCGGTGACACCTCCCCCAAAGGGGGAGGCACTGGCGTACCGGTAAAGTCCACGCTGGACGAGCAAAGTTTCTTTATATTGAAAACAGCAGTGCCCTGCTACAGAGGGCAGCAGCTTCGGAACAATATCCTTGTCAAGCTGCTGCTAATCTCTGTAGCAGGGCACTATTTTTTACGTTATATTAGGCTTCCGGTGTCCAGTAGAAAGTGACCCGGCCTGCCAAAGCCTCTCCTACAAGGAGAGGTGGCACGCCGCAGGCGTGACGGAGAGGTTGTACAAAGACGAGCCTGCCCCCTGTAGCAAGGCCCGCCCTTTTACGCTATATTGCGCCTCAGGCGTCCAGTAGAAAGTGGCCCGGCCTGCCAAGGGCTCCCCCTCTGGGGGAGCTGGCGCGAAGCGCCTGAGAGGGCTACGGCATCAGTTTCGCAAGCTCGGCCAGGACCTCGTCGCCGAGGTGTTCCAGCTTTGTTTTCGGTTGACGGTCCGCAGCAGGCGGTGTCTGCGCAGCCGTCTCCGGGAACGGGACCGCGGGCTGTATGGACGGAACATCCAGCCGCAGCGGGGCGGTGGATATTTTGTCCAGCTCGCTCCGCAGCTCCTCACACCGGGCGGTCAGCTCGGCGTTCTCCTTCCGCAGGGCCAGCATGGTGCGCTCGTAGGCGAACATCCGTGTCTCATAGCGGCGAAGCTCGGCGTTGGCCGCGTTGAGCTTCCGGCTCAGCTGCTCGAGCTGAGTCGGCCCGGACGCAGCGGGCAGAGCCTCAGGGCAGGACTTCTCCCGTTCGGATGCCATCGCCTCTTCCACCTCCTGCAGTCTGCGCTGGGCGCAGCGATGCTCCCGGGCAGTCTCCCGGCAAAGCTGTTCCAGCCGATGCAGCTCCGGCGTCCGGCGGCTGCTCAGCCACTCCAGCGGCAGCTTCGTCTGTTGCTGCTCCACGGTACGGCCTCCTTCCGCTTTTTCTGCGCAAGGGGTTCTCTATTCTTGCGCTTATCTACGCTTGTTCAGGATCGCCAGCAGGTCGTCGTAGTAGCTGGTGTCGCTGTTCTCCTCTTCCACGGGCTTGGCGGCAGAAGCACTGCCGGAAGCGGCGGAGGGAGTGTTGACCTCGGCACTGAAGACAGCGGACGGAGCAGAAGCCGTCACGCCGGGAGCAGTCCCGGCGGCAGCAGTACCCAGAGTGCCGCGCAGGCCGTCAGCGGCCTTGTTGTCGAAGCCGGTGGCCACGACGGTGACGCGCATCTCATCGGAGAGGTTCTCGTCGAAGGCAGTACCCCAGATGATGTTCGCATCGGGATGAGCGCTCTGGGTGATGAGGCCGGCGGCAGTCTCGACATCCTCCAGACCGATGTCGGGGCTGGAAGTGATGTTGATGATGACGCCGTGTGCGCCGGCGATGCTGGTCTCCAGCAGCGGAGAGGAGATAGCGGCCTTGGCGGCGTTCTCAGCCTTGCCGGCACCCTTGGCGCTGCCGACGCCCATGTGAGCGTAGCCGGCGTCCTTCATGATGGAGCGCACGTCGGCGAAGTCCAGGTTGATGAAGGCCGGCACATTGATCAGGGCGGAGATGGACTCGACGCCCTGACGCAGCACGTTATCAGCGGCCTGGAAGGCGTTCATCAGGGTGATCTTCTCCTGACTGATCATCTTCAGGCGCTCGTTGGGGATGACGATGAGGCTGTCCACGTGCATCAGCAGGTTTGCGATGCCCTGCTCAGCCAGACCCATCTTCCGCTTGCCCTCAAAAGAGAAGGGCTTGGTGACGATGCCCACGGTCAGGATGCCCAGATCGTGTGCCACCTCGGCCACCACAGGAGCAGCACCGGTGCCGGTGCCGCCGCCCATGCCGGCGGTGATAAAGACCATCTGGGAGCCCTTCAGAGCGTTTGCGATCTCGTCCTTGCTCTCCTCGGCAGCGCGCTGGCCGATCTCGGGGTCTGCACCTGCGCCGCGGCCCTTGGTGAGCTTGGAGCCCAGCTGCACCTTGGTGGCGGCATGGTTCTTGGCCAGTGCCTGCTGGTCGGTATTCATTGCGATAAATTCAACGCCCTGCAGGCCGTCGCTGACCATGCGGTTGACGGCGTTGCCGCCGCCGCCGCCCACGCCGATGACCTTTATCGTCGTTACGTTTTCATCCATTTCTTCGTCGAGCATGAGTGCCATATCATTGTCCTCCATCGGATTTTATCGTAGACCGCGCCTTGGCGCAGGATAGAACTCAACATTACTGCTACTATATAACAGTATCGTATCATCTTTTGGCCCCGAATGCAAGATAAATTTGCTTTTTCGATGGTATTTTTTTCACAGCGGCGTCAAGGGGCGGCATTTCTCTGCCAATTCGTCCCCCTAAAGAGGCCAGGACTTCCCACAGACCGGCATAGCCCCGGTCGATATGACGAGTCTCTTCCACGAAGCTCTTTCCCTGTGCCGACAAAGCCGCCACCACCAGTGCCGCGCCGCCCCGCAGGTCGGGCGCAGTGAGGGCGGCTCCGTGGAGGCCGCTTTCCGGCAGCGGGCCGACGGAGAGCACCCGGCCCGACCGTTTTACCCGCCCGCCCAGCCGCTCGAAGCCCTCCGCGCAGCCGAACCGCCGCTCGAAGATGACGTCCTCGATGCTGCTCTCTCCCTCGGCGCAGAGCATGGCGGCGGCCAGCAGGGGCGCAGCGTCGGTGGCGAGACCCGGGTACACCCCGGTGAAGACCCGGCCCGCCCCGTACAGCCGCCCGAAACGGGCCACCTCGGCCCGGTCTGCGCCCCGCTCCACGGTGCAGCCCATTTGTTCCAGAATTTCCAGCACCGGCGCATAGAGCGCGGGCGGGCATCCGGTGAGTTCCACCCGCCCTCCGGCAGCAGCGGCGGCACAGGCCAGCGTAGAGGCGAAGATGCGGTCCGGCAGGGGCGAAAAATCGCAGCCGGAAAGCCCCCGCCGCCCCTCGATGCGCAGTGTGGAAGTCCCCGCACCCTCGATACGCCCGCCGCAGCGGTTCAGAAATTCGGCAAGGTCGGAGATCTCCGGTTCCCGGGCCGCGCCCCGCAGGACGGTGGTGCCTCGGGCGCAGACAGCAGCCAGCAGCAATGTCTCCGTCGCTCCCACGCTGGGGAAGCGGAGGGTGATGTCGGCCCCGTGGAGGCCCCCCGGCGCGGCCAGCACCAGCTTTCCCGCCCCGGCGTCCAGCTCCTTTGCCCCCATCCGGGCCAGACCTTCCAGATGTAAGTCGATGGGACGGGCGCCGATATTGCACCCGCCGGGCAGCGAAGTCTCGGCCCGGCCCAGCCGCGCCAGCAGCGGTGCGCAGAAGAGGATGGAGGCCCGCATTTGTGCCGCGGTTTCTCCCGGAAGAGTGCTGTTTGAGGGCATCCCGGCCACCACAATGTCTGCCCCCTGCCAGTAGGCAGCACACCCTGCTCCCCGCAGCAGCCCGAGGCTGCATTCCACATCCGACAGCCTCGGCACAGCCCGCAGCCGCACCGGTCCCCGGCAGAGCAGTGCCGCCGCAAGAAGCGGAAGTACGCTGTTTTTCGCCGCCGGTATCGCCGCCGTGCCGTTCAGCGGCCGTCCGCCCATCACCCAAATCCGCCCGCTCTGCTGTGTCATATCCGCTGCCCCCATTCCGCAAAAGATACCCCACGATATGCAAAAGCAGGGGTGGATGTCACGATTTGAGTTTGTGAATGTGTTTGTGAGTCTATCCAGGCGTGCTGCCCGGCAGCAGCCTTGCCCTCTCCGTCAGCGCTGCCGCGCTGCCACCTCTCCCAGAGGGAGAGGCTCTGGCGTGACGGGCAGGCCCACGCTGGACGAGCAAAGCTTGCGCTGGCCTGAAACAGTAGTGCCCTGCTACAGAGATTCACAGCAGCTTAACAAGGTGCGTTTGTTCAGAAGCCGCTGCCCTCTGTAGCAGCGCCCGCCCTTTTGCGCCCCGTCGGGCCTTCAGCGGTCAGGCGAAAGTGGCCCGGCTTGCCAATGGCTCTCCCTTTGGGGGCAACAGCGACGACCGCCGCCAGTGGCGGAAACAGGGAGGAGTTGTTGGGGCAGCGGCCAGCAAGACGCAAGCGAAGCGCTGCGGATGCTGGGTGCCGCAACCCGGCCTTGGCGAGCGAAGCGAGACTGAGAGGGCTCTACGTCTCCCCCCTCGATACCCCCAGCACCACCCCCATCTCCCCCAGCAGCATCATGAGGCTGGTGCCGCCGGAGGAGAAAAAGGGCAGCGAGATGCCGGTGTTGGGGATGGTGTTGGTGACGACAGCCACGTTCAGCACCGCCTGCAGGGCCACCTGCACCACGAATCCCACCACCAGCAGCGCCCCGAACCGGTCGGGCGCGTGGGCTGCGATGGTGATGCCCCGGCAGAGCAGCAGCACGAACAGCCCCACCACTGCGCAGGCCCCCACGAAGCCCAGTTCCTCGCAGACGATGGAGAAGATGAAGTCGTTCTGAGGCTCGGGGACGAAAAGATGCTTCTGGCGGCTTTCCCCCAGACCGAGGCCGGTGGCCCCGCCGGAGCCGATGGCATAGAGGCTCTGGATGGTCTGGTGGCCGTCGCCCAGCGGGTCGGCAAAGGGGTCGAGCCAGGAGCGGAGCCGGTCGGCGGCGTAGGGGACGAGGTCGGGCATGACGGCCACCGCCGCACCAATGGCCCCGACGCCTCCCGCGCCCGCCAGCAAAAACCACCGCAGCCCCGTACCGCCCACGAACATCAGCACCGCGCCGATGCCGAGGATGAGGACGGTGCCGGACAGGTGCGGCTCCAGCAGCATCAGGGCCGCCACCACCCCCAGCACCAGCGCAAAGGGCAGGACACCCACGCTGAAATCCTTCATCCGGTCGTGGTTCAGTGCGATGATATGGGAAAACACCAGCACCACCGCAAACTTTGCGATCTCGCTGGGCTGCAGGGTGCCGAACCCCGGGATGACCAGCCACCGCCTGCAGCCGTTGTACTCGGGCATGAAGAGCACCGCCGCCAGCAATATCAGCGACAGCCCCAGCAGCGGCCACGCCAGCTTGTGGAAGATATGGTAATCTACCCGGCTGGCCAGCCACATCCCGCAGAGCCCCAGCGCCGCGTAGAGCAGCTGAGGCCGCAGATAGGCCCAGGCGTCGCCCCGCCGGTAGAGCGCCACAGCGCTGGACGCGCTGGCCAGCATCACCAGCCCGAAGCCCACCAGCGTGAGCACAAGTATCAGAAACGGCAGGTCCATGCCGGGCAGCGGACGCAGGATCCTCTTCTTCATCCTCTCCCCCCTTCCCTTTAGTGTACGCACCGGGGCGGACGGCTAGTCACGGAGCTTCGCGCATATGCTTGCAGGAAGGGAGGTGCTGTCTCATGTCCGAATCGCCAAAACCCGCCGACGCCCTGCGCACCCTGCCGGAACGGGCGTTCCGCGCCCGGGCAAGGCTGGTGGCGGGGGTGTTTTGTCTGGTCTGCTGCGGGCTGGCGGTGCGGCTTTTATTTTTGCAGGTGCTGGGCGGCGGCTGGTACACCGACCGCGCCCTGGGCCAGCAGCTGCGGGACACCGTCGTCCCCGCCGACCGGGGCCGCATTTATAGCGCCGACGGCGTCCTTCTGGCGGCCAACAGCAGCTGCTGGACCCTCCGGGCCTCGCCCCGGGAGATGCCGGAGGATAAACTCGCCCTCGCGGCCAAGGGGCTGGCCGAGATATTGGAGCTGGACGAAGGGAAGCTTCTCGAGAAATTCAGCGACCGCCGTTCCAACGACTGCCTCCTGCGCTACCGGGTAGACCGGGCCATGGCCGACGCCGTGCGGGACTTCTGCGAGGCAAACGGCATCACCGGCATCCGCATCGATCAGGACTCGAAGCGCTGGTACCCGCAGGGGGAGTTTCTGGCCTCGGTGCTGGGATTCACCAATGTGGACAACGCGGGCGTCTCGGGCCTCGAACTGAAGTATGACGACCTGCTCACCGGCGAAAACGGCGTCGTCCTCACGGCGGTGAACGCCTGGGGCTACACCCTCGAGCAGAGCTATGAGACCGAGCGCTTCCCCACCGAGGGGGACGGCCTGCGGCTCACCATCGACGCCAACATCCAGCACTACCTCGAGAACGCGCTGGGCTACGCGGTCAAGGAGCACCACGTCGCAGCCCGTGCCGTGGGCATCGTCATGGACGTGAACACCGGGGCCGTGCTGGCCATGTCCACCACCCCCGCCTACGACCCCAACCAGCCCCGCGTGCTGGCCGACAAAGCCGCCCGGGAGGCCGTAGAGGGGCTTTCCGGCGACGAGCGGGCGGCGGCATTGCAGCTGGCCCAGCAGACCCAGTGGCGGAACAAGGCCGTCAGCGACCTCTACGAGCCGGGCAGCGTCTTCAAGCTCATCACCTGCGCGGCAGCGCTGGACACCGGAGCTGTGAGCAAAAACTCCAGCTTCTACTGCGGCGAGAGCATCTCGGTGGCCGGTACCCGCTTCCACTGCGCCAACCACAAGCGCCACGGGGCGCAGACCGTCACTCAGGCCCTTGAGAACTCCTGCAACCAGAGCTTCATCCAAATCGGTGCAAGGCTGGGCAAAGAGGCGTTCTGCGACTACTTTGCGGCCTTCGGCCTCCGCGCGCCCACCGGCATCGACCTGCCCGCCGAGCCGAAAAAGAGCCTCTACTACACCGCCGACCGGATGGGGCCGGTGGAGCTGGCGTCCTGCGCCTTCGGGCAGAGCAGCAAGATCTCTTACCTCGAGATGGCGTCGGCGGTCTGCGCCGTGGTCAACGGCGGGCGGCTGATGCAGCCCTACGTCGTCTCGGACATCCTCGGCCCGGAGGGCGAGGTCATCGACCACCTCTCCCCCGTCTGCAAGCGGCAGGTGCTGAAAGAGGAGACCTCCCGCACCATGCGGGAGATGATGGAGGCCGTCGTCCTCTACGGCGGCGGCCGGAACGCCCGGATCGCGGGCTACCGGGTAGGCGGCAAGAGCGGCACCAGCCAGAAGCTGGACAGCGCCGACGAGAAGGCCCGCATCGCCAGCTTTGTGGCCGTGGCTCCCATCGACGACCCCCAGTTTTTGTGCCTCGTCTGCCTCGACGAGCCCCACAGCTGGACGACAGCGGGCGGCAGCCTCTCGGCCCCGGTCTGCGCCGAGGTCCTCGAGCAGACGCTGGTGTACAAGGGTGTCCCCCGCGCCGCTGTCCCGGATACGCCCGCTTCCGATGCTGAGACTTCCGCCGACCTTCCCGAGGACGGCGACAGCTTCGACGGGGCGTAAAAATGGGCAAAAGAAAAGACCGCCGGACGGCGGTCTTTTCTCACGTTCCTGCTTCGTCCGTCAAACGTACCAGCTCTGCGGCCAGCGGCGGAAGAGTCTCTATGCTTTCTCTCTCGTCCAGATAGACGACCTCGTGATAAAACGGCTCGTCGTTCCGCTTCGATAGGATGTGCGTCACCGGATACGCGCCCTCGCTCTTGGCAAAGCCGTCCTCATCCCGCAGTGATTCCACGATGTACTTGCTGCTCTTGTACTCCCCGCTGGCGTCCTTGTGACGGTTCAGGCAGAGCACAAAGGCAAGGTCCGTCGTGCCGAACTGAAACGACTGCGTTTCAGTCGTGATATTTTCCAGCATAAAGCACTCTGAAGTGACCATGCCGGCGATGTCGCTCAGGTGTACGAGCTTGCGCTGGCAGAGCTGATAGGGGTGGTGAGGCGAAAAGAAGATCTGGTTTGCCTGCAGCGTCCCGCTCACCGCCTTTTTGTAAAAGGACATCGCGTCCAGCCCGGTATCCACGCCGGTCAGGTGACGGAATCCCTTTGCCTGATAGGCCACCTCGATGGCTCTGCCGTCGAAGACATACAAAAAGTGTTTCCCCACCAGATTTTTCTTATAGAGGCGCGCCGCCGCAGAGATTTGGGCTGCCACCTGCTTTTTATCGTTCAGCTTTTTCATACGTCCTCAGTTTCTTTTATAAAGAAAGGGCGTCAGACTCTTCATCCGACGCCCATCATTCTTAAAACAGCGGTTTTCTGCTGGCTGTCAGCCGCGATGCCCGGTAGAGCATCTATTGTCGCCGGAACTTACCGTCCCCGGCGCGGACCCACCTTATCTCCCCGGTGCGGGCGCGATGTCCGGTGGGACATCTTATGTCGTGGTAATTACCCTGCCCACGCACAGTACAGCTTTGCGTGCCGCCGCACGGAACCTTCCGGTTCACTTACAGTATACACAAAACCTGACGGATTGTCAACAAAAACCTTTCAGCTCTGCTGCGGCTGGTCGCGGAACACGATCTCGCCGGTGGCGCTGTCCATCGACTCGACGATGGCGAGGCTCTCCAGCTGGATGCCCTTGCTGCGGATGAGGTCGCCGCCCTGCTGGAAGCCCTTCTCGACGGCGATGCCGATGCCCTCGACGGTGGCACCGGCCTTCTCGGTCAGCTCCAGCAGACCCAGCAGGGCGCAGCCGTTGGCCAGGAAGTCGTCGATGATGAGGACGTGGTCCTCAGGGGTGAGGAACTTCTTGGAGACGATAACATTATAGATTTTCTTGTGGGTGAAGGACTGGATCTTCGTCTCGTAGTTGTCGTAGTCCAGGTTGATGCTCATGGACTTTTTGGCGAACACCACCGGTACATTGAACTCGCTGGCCACCACAGCCGCGATGCCGATGCCGCTGGCCTCGATGGTGAGCACCTTGTTGATGGGTTTGCCGTCGAACAGGCGCTTCCACTCCTTTGCCATCTCACGGAACAGCGGAATGTCCATCTGGTGGTTGATGAAGCTGTCCACCTTGAGCACGTTGCCCTCACGGACGATGCCGTCTTTGCGGATGCGGTCTTCCAGCATTTTCATAGTTCGTCTCTTCCTCCCAATTTTCCTGTCACAAAACGGTCGATATTTCATATCAGTATACCGGATACTCTCCCGGTTGGCAAGGCTTTTTCTGCCCAAATTTGACTCGTTCTCTCCGGTTTTTTCAGCCCTTTCGATTATAAGTACGACTTTTGTGGTACGGTCTGTGTCTCAGGGCGGGCGATTTGTGCAGTTGTCTCTTGTTTTCTGCGCAAAATCGAGTATACTGGTAGCAGCCGGAAACGGCTTGCTGCGGCCGACGAGGACCGCACCGGGAAAAGGAGTCAGTATATGAAGACAGGGTTAGTATTAGAGGGCGGTGCCATGCGGGGGATGTTCACCGCAGGCGTTCTGGATGTCCTGATGGAGCACGGCCTCACCACCGACGGCACCATCGGCGTGTCGGCGGGCGCGGTGTTCGGCTGCAACTTCAAGTCGCACCAGATCGGCCGCGTCATCCGCTACAACACCGAATATTGCAACGACAAGCGCTACGCCAGCTTCCGCAATCTGCTGCGCACCGGCAACCTCTACAGCGAGGATTTCTGCTACCACGAGGTGCCGGAAAAGCTGGACCCCTTCGATGAAGAGGCCTTCCGCGCTTCGCCCATGGACTTCTTTGTCGTCTGCACCGACCTGCGCACCGGCGACCCCATCTACCACAAGTGCCGCAGCGGCGACGCCGAAGACGTGCGCTGGATGGAGGCCTCGGCGTCCATGCCGCTGGCGGCGAAGGCCGTCCGGATCGGCCACTACTCCCTGCTGGACGGCGGCGTGGCCGACTCCATCCCCGTCCGCTTCTTCGAGAGCCTGGGTTACAAGCGGAACCTCATCATCCTGACCCAGCCCAAGGGCTTCGTGAAAAAGAAGAACCCCATGCTGCCCGCCATCCGTGCGCGGTATCTGCGCTATCCGGCCTTCGTGGCAGCGGTGGCCGACCGTCACGAGCGGTACAACGAGACCCTCTCCTACATCGCCATGCAGGAGGCCTCCGGCAAAGACTATGTCATCCGCCCGCCCATCCCGCTGGAGATCGGCGCTATGGAGCGCGACCCCGCCCAGCTGCGCCGGGTCTACGAGACGGGCCGCGCCGTGGCGGAGAACCAGATCGATAAGATAGAGGCGTTCCTGAACGATGTGAAGGAGACGGAGGAATAACCCTCTCAGTCTCGCTTCGCTCGCCAGCTCCCCCAGAGGGGGCAACAGCGACGACCGCCGCCAGCGGCGGAAACAGGGAGGAGCTGTTGGGGCAGCGGCCAGCAAGATGCAAGCGATAGCGAAGCAGACGCTGGGAGCCGCAACCCGGGCAGTGCCACCGAAGGTGGCGGAGAGGGCAAGCCCGCTTATCAAGAGTTATCTACACAGCGATGGGCATTGGCTTTTGTCAGAACGATGCCATCGCTGTTTTTTTTTTGTTTCTCTGTGGCATCCTTGCCCTCTCAGGCGCTTCGCGCCAGCTCCCCCAGAGGGGGAGCCCTTGGCAGGCCGGGCCACTTTCTACTGGACGCCTGAGGCGCAATATAGCGTAAAAGGGCGGGCCTTGCTACAGGGGGCAGGCTCGTCTTTGTACAACCTCTCCGTCACGCCTGCGGCGTGCCACCTCTCCTTGTAGGAGAGGCTTTGGCAGGCCCAGCAAAGTGAACGGTTTCGCCAGAGGCTCCCCTACTAGGGGAGCTGTCGAACGAAGTGAGACTGAGAGGTTGTACGAAGGGAAGCCTGACCGTGAGCCGCCAGCGGGCTTGCCCTCTCCGTCATTGCTTCGCAATGACACCTCTCCCAAAGGGAGAGGCTTTGGCAGGCCGGGCCACTTTCTACTGGACGCTGAAAGCTCAATATAACGCAAAAAAGAGTGCCCTGCTACAGAGATTAGCAGCAGCTTGACAAGGATATTGTTCCGAAGCTGCTGCCCTCTGTAGCAGGGCACTCCTGTTTTTGATATAAAGAAACTTTGCTCGTCCAGCGTGGGCCTGGCCGACACGCCAGAGGCTCCCCTACTAGGGGAGCTGTCGAGCGGCAGCGAGACTGAGAGGTTGTACAAAGACGAGCCTGCCCTCTGTAGCAAGGCCCGCCCTTTTACGCCGTATTACGCCTCAGGCGTCTAGTAGGAAGTTGCCCGGCCTGCCAATGGCTCCCCCTCTGGGGGAGCTGTCACGCCTGCGGCGTGACTGAGAGGGTCACTGCATATCCGTCTCAGAGATGGGGGTATCCAGCTCCTCGGCGGGGGCGTCCGCCGTCTCGGGCTGTCTGCCCTTCTTCTCCCTGCGGGGCTTTTCGCCCTTGGGGCCGCGCTTCGACTTGATGCGCTTTGCCAGCAGCAGGAGCAGCACCAGCAGGGCTGCGCCGCCGGCGCAGAAGGCCCAGACGGGGAGCTTTGCGGGGACGAAAGCCACTTCGACCTCGGTGCCGGTGGTGGTGAAGGTGGTGTAGCTGCCGAAGCTGCCCGTCTCCACCTTATGCCAGCTGCCGTCGGCCTGCTTGACGTAGACCTTGCCCTTGGCCCTGCCGAGGGTCAGATAACGGATCTGGTGGGTCTCATTGCCGTCATCGGTGAACTCCAGCAGCCACTGCTCTGTCACACCGTGGACATCGGCTGTGATGTCCTGCTGGGTGACCTGCACGGCGTTGGAACCGCCGAAGAAGCCGTCCACGAAGAAGACGGGGCGTCCGTTCTCACGGGTGACGCTGCTGCTCAGAGACGGGATATAGGGCGTGTACTCCACATTGACCACGGTGTCGGTGTGGAGCTGGTCGAGGACGGGTGTGCTCCACTCGGCGTAGTATCCATTCTTCTGGGGGATCTCGGGGTAGTCGGCCAGAGTGAAGGACGCACCGTAGTCAAAGCTGATCTTCTTGATGATGTGGCCGTCGGCCTTGAAGGTCAGGGTCAGCTTGCGGAAGGAGTCCGGCACATTCTCCTGAGCCAGCAGGGTCTCATAAGTGACCGGCTCTGCCTGACCGACGCGGCTCAGGCGGTCGATGCCCTGCAGATCGTCAGAGACGAAGAGGTTGCCATAGAAGCCGCCGTCCTGTCCGCCGGAGACAGCGCCCACGTACTGCCGGCCTTCCAGCACAGAGACGATGGCGCGGTTGTTGATGGCGATGAGGCTGCCGTCGGTGAGGTCGCTGTCGGTACCCTGACCGACGATGCCGCCGATGTACTTTTCACCGCTGAGGGCGCATTTTGCCCAGTTGCTGCGGAGCTTGGCGCTGGCCGCACCGGCAATGCCGCCCACCTGATTGACGCCGGTGACGTCGCCGTAGGACTCGCAGGCCGTCACAAGGCCCAGCTCCTCCTGACCGACGATGCCGCCGACCATGTCCTTCTTGGCGGTGATGCTGCCCTCGTTGATGTTGCCGATGAGGACGGCGCTGACGGTATAGGAGGTGCGCAGCAGCGAAGTACCATCGTCCTTGTTGTCCTCCTCGGGGTCCAGCAGGTTCTCGACGCCCATGGTACCGGCGATGCCGCCCACGTTCATGTCGGCGTCGATGGTGCCGCGGTTGATGCTGTTCTCGATCTTGCCGTCGGACTGGGAGGCGATGAGGTCTTCCGACTCATCCTCGTAGATGGTCTTGCTGCCCGGGTCACTGATCTCTTCCACAGCATCCAGCATCAGGTTGGACACGACGCTGACCTGTGCGGTCACGGCGCGCATCTTGTCGGTCAGCTGGTTGCTGGCGGTGCGCATGGTGCTGTTGATGTCGTCCATCTTGTCGTTGATGGCGCTGACAGCATCAAAGAGGGAGTCCTTGGTGTTGGTCAGCTCTGCCGAGGGACGAGGCACCTTGATGGGGTCCTGCTGGTTGAGCCAGTGGAGGATGTCGCGGGTCTGGCCCATCATATCGGTCAGGCCGCCGAGGCCGTCCTGCATCTGGCCCAGAGCCACGGAGGTATGCGCCAGCGTTGCGCTGGTGAGGGCGGCGTCGGTCTTGAGCAGGTCGAGGGAGTCGCTCAGGTCATCCATGGCGTCGCTCAGCTTGTCGGAAGCATCGCTCAGCTGATCGAGACCATCCTTGATGCTGCCGCCGCCGTTATTGCCGATCCAGTCCTTGATGTTGCCCATGATGCCGTCGGTGATGCTGCCCATGCCGTCCAGTGCGTCAGAGGCTTTGGTCAGAGCCGCAGCCAACTCGGGGTGGTCGGAGGCCGAGACGGACTTGGCAGCGCTGCCCACGATGCCGCCCATCTGGGTGGCAATGGTAGAGATGGTGCCGATGGCACTTGCGATTTGGGAAGTAGCACGGGCAATGTCACTGTCATTGGACAGGAGGGACGCCGTGCGCAGCAGGCCCATGCCTGCGGTAACAGCCTTCATTGCCGGGGCCATGCCGCTGCCCAGCGTGAAGACGCTGGCCACGGAGTTGGCCACCTTCAGCAGCTCGATACCATTCTTGAGGTACTTATCCGACTTCTTCTCGGCAGAGAGAGAGTCGTAGCCGGTCAGGATGGTGGAGATCGCCTGCGAGGCAGCGCTGTCATCGCCGGTATCGACAGACTCCAACAGCTTTTTGATACCCTCAGAGATAGCCGACATCCCGTCACGGCCATCCTCGGCCGCGTCGCTCACCTTGTCCAGACCGGAGCTGGTCTTGCCGAGGGCGTTGGATGCCATCAGCATCTCAGCGGCCATCTCGCGCATGGCCCACTTGAGGTTTCCGGTGGCGTCGGTCAGCTTGGTCATGGCATCTTCGCCGGTGTCCATGACGGGTTCGAGTTTGGTGAGGGTATCAGCCAGCAGAGTGGAGGCGCGGTCGATCTCGTCGGCCACCTCGTCGCCGTAGTCGCTGGCCTGGTCGTCCAGCTGACGGGCCGCCGCAATGGCGGTGTCCATCTGGCTGGTCATGGCGCTGAAGGAGTTGGAGATGCTGGTGGTGGAGTTCTCGACGACGCCGGTGGTGTCATCGACAAGGCCGCGCAGAACCTCCAGCTCCGAACGGAGACGCCTGATGGTGTCCTTGGAGAGGTCCAGCTCCCGGTAAGGCTCCGCCTGACCGGCGATGCCGCCCACGTCCTTGCGGCCCAGAACACGGCCCTGGTTGACACAGCCGGATACAAGGCCGTCGGTGCGGCCCACGATGCCGCCCACATTGTAGCCAACATGCTCGTAGCCGATGGTGCCGGTGTTGACGCTGGTCAGGATCATGCCGGAGGAGCGGCCTGCGATGCCGCCGGTGTCGGTGGCGACATTGGTGACGGAATTGGTGGCGTCGTCATCGGCGGCGGCCATCTTGTTGTTGATGTAGTCCACCATCTTGGCGGTGAAGCCGTCGGTGTCGAGAGAGGCTTCCGGATATTCGGTGTTGATGCTGCCCACATTGGTGCAGCCGGTGATGGCGCCGAGATTGTAGCCTGCGATGCCGCCGGTGGAAGATTTGCCGGTGACGATGGCGCGGGCCGTGCTGTGGTCGATGGTGCCTTCGGACTCGTTGCGGCCCACGATGCCGCCCACCTCGCTGTCGCCGGTGACGACGCCGGTGAACTGGCAGCTGATGAGGATGCCGTGGTTGATGCCTGCGATGCCGCCGGTGGTGGTGTCTGCAGAGTCAGAGACAGACACGACGCCGCGGACGCTCAGGGACTCGATGGAGCCCTGTTCCTCCACGATGCCGAAGAGGCCCGCCGGGGAATACTGGCCCGTAATGGTCAGGTCCGAGATGGTGTGGCCATTGCCCTTGAACTGTCCGCTGAAGGACGGGATGGGCTCCCACAGCATCCCCTCGAGGGAGAGGTCTTTCTGTAAAATGACCGTCTTTCCCACCGACCACTGGTCGTAGGCACAGCTCCTGGCCAGCGAGAGCAGGTCCGAGACGCTGTTGATGTAAATGGTATCGCCGTCGTCGGACGCGAACACCGGCAGTGCGATGCTCAGCGCCAGCACAGCGGCCAGAAGCGCAGCCGTCAGGCGGCGCAGCAGATGGTTACTGGTCTTCATTCTGCACCTCCTGTTTTTCGTTGTCGTCCAGTTCCTGAGAGACGTTGCCCGAGATGACGGTCAGCTGGACGTCGCCGTCCACAATGGCGTTCATCGTACCGGCCACAGAGCCGTGGATCTCGCCCTGCACGATGCCGTTGACCCGCATACGGCCATTGCCGCTGCTGCGGGCCACCAGCTTCGGCACGGCAAAGGAGGTACGGTCCACGATGCGGGTGCCGATGAGCAGGATCTGGGGCAGAACGAAGAGGACGAGGAGGATGGAGATGATGGTGCCTCGGCCCAGGCACTGGCCGATGCCCACGATGCAGGCGTCGGAAGTCATCCGGCCGATGAGGAGGCCGGACACGGTCATGATGGTGCCGGAAGTCAGGATGGTCGGGAACGCGAAGTTGATGGTCTCTATCATGGCCTGCTTGTGCTCCATCTTATCCTTCAGCTCATTGAAACGGGTAGCGATGACGATCGCGTAGTCGATGTTCGCGCCCATCTGGATGGAGCTGACGATGAGGTAGCCCATGAAGTAGAGGTTGGTCCCCATGAAATACGGGAACGAGAAGTTGATCCAGATAGCGCCCTGGATGACCACGATGAGCAGGATGGGCATACCGACGGACTGGAAGGTGAACAGCAGCACCAGCAGGACGATGAAGATGGACACGACGTTGACGACGACATTATCGATGGCGAAGGACTTCTGGAAATCGTACTCGTTGGTGGCGTCACCGGCCATGTAGAGCTCGCCGTCCGGGTAATACTTCCGGGCGATGGAGCGGATGGTGTCGGTGAACTCATAAGTAGTCTGGCCGGGTTCCAGAGAGGGGCTCAGGTAGATGAGGACGCGGTTGTAGTCGTCGCCCTGCAGCTGGGCCAGTGCGCTCTCCATCTGGTCGCGGGCGTCGTGGAGGTCGTCCAGGTCTTCCTGAGAGAGGGAGACGATGCCGGTATCGGCCTCGTCGCAGACGTAGAGGAACATATCCACCAGCGGCACTTTATAGGAGGCGAAGTTGCCGATGACCTGGCCGTACTCCTCGTTCTCGATGGCGTAGGCGGTGTAGATCATCTGGGCGGCCTCGTAGTCCAGGTCGGCCATCTCGGAGAACTGGCGGGCGGTGAGCTTGTCTTCCAGCATATAGCCGTCCTGGGCCTCGATGTTGGACAGACCCTTGGTGGAGTCTATTTCATCATAGCTTTCCAGCTCCTCCAGCATCTTTTTCTCGATGCTGTAATCGTCGTTCTTGGGGTAGACGAGTGCCACGAGGTTCGACTTGGTGAAGTTTTCTTCGATCATCTGGTCCGCGATGAGGGATTCGTTCATCTTCGGCACCTTGATGACATCGTAGCCGTAGGCGTAGGGACAAAGGTTCGAGAAGTGGTACCCGATGAGGATGACCACCAGGAAGATGACAGGGATGACCTTGCGGGTGCGCCATGCAAAGCGGCCCACGAAGGGGATCTCCGGCACGAAGTTCCTGTGCCTGGTCTTATCCATGTAGGGTCCGAAGAGCATCAGCAGGCCGGGCATGACCACGAACACCGAGAGCATCGCAAAGAGGATGGACTTGATGAGGCAGACGGCCATATCGGAGCCGATGCGGAACTGCATGAACAGCATCGCCACAAGGCCGCCGACGGTGGTCAGGGAGCTGGAGCTGATCTCGGGGATGCTCTTGCTCAGGGACTCGATGACGGCCTCCTTCAGAGGCATGGTCTGGTATTCTTCCTTGAAGTGGTTGCAGAAGATGATGGCGTAGTCCAGCGACAGCGCCAGCTGCAGGATGTTCGTGACCGAGTTGGACACGAAGGAGATGGTGCCGAGCATGAAGTTTGTACCCATGTTCAGGATCATGCCCACCACGAAGGTGAGGATGAGGACAGGCACCTCGGCGTAGGTCTGGGACGTCAGGAGCAGGACGATGACGATGATGACGGCAACGTACACCATGATGACCCGCACCTCGGCATCAATGGTCTCCTGCTGGGTGTTGCCCAGCGAGGTGGAGACGTAGATGTCGTAGTCGGCGAGGTATTCCTTCACCCGGTCGAGGGCCTCGAGGCACTGGTCATCGTCCTCGGGGTAGTCGAAGGTGATGGAGTAAAGGGCCGACACCGCGTCCTTATTATAATGGTCGGTCGTGTCGTCGTAGTCCAGCATCTGGACGCCCTTGAGCTCGGCGAGCCGGTCGGAAAGCTCATCGGCCTCAGCGGGCGTGATGTTGGCCACCATGACATCGGCAGAGCCGTAGGTCGTGAACTGCTCGTCCATGATGTCGAGGCCCATGCGGGTCTCCGAGGTCTTGGGCAGGTAGGTGGTCATGTCGGTCTCGACCTTGACCCACCGCACCGAGAACACCGTGAAGATGGCAGCCAGAATGACAAACAGGAACACAAGGTTGCGGCGTTCCACGATCTGGCGCGCAAGCTTGTGCATGAAGTCTATCTGTGGTTTTTCGTGTTCGTTCAAAGCGTCCGTCCTCCTTTGTCGTGATTTTTTTGCAGTTTCATCCCCGGGGATGGGCTGCGCAGTCGTCTCATAAACAACCTCCGTCCGATAAACTACATTTGGTGATTTTGTGAAATTTCGAAGGGAAATATTTGTACAAATGATATAATAGAGCGCTGCCCATCAAAAAGCAAGCGGCAAAACCGCGCGAATGATAAAATTTGCTTGTTCTTAGCCGCCCTCTCAGTCATCGCTGCGCGATGCCAGCTCTCCCAAAGGGCGAGCCACTGGCGTGCCGGGCAGCTTTCGACTGGACGCCTAAGGTCTGATATGACGCAAAAGAGCGGGCCTTGCTACAGAGGGCAGCGACTTCTGGACAACGCTCCTTGTCAAGCTGCCGTGAGCCTAGACAGCGGAGCACTACCGTTCCCGAGACATCGTGCTTTGCTCGTCCAGTGGGAACTTGACCGACATGCCAAGGGCTCCCCCTTTGGGGGAGCTGGCGCGAAGCGCCTGAGAGGGCTAGTGTTTCCGTTTCCTGCGCGGCCCCGCATTGACGTAGCCGAACACTGTGCCGCAGACGCCGCCGACGATGTGCATGAAGTTGGCCACGTTGTCCCGCACAAAGATGATGTCATAGATCTGCTGGCCCAGATAGAGCGCCGCCACCAGCAGCATGGTGACGGGGATGCCGCCTGAGAAGCCGGACAGGGATGCCAGCATGATGAGCATGAAGACGATGCCCGACGCGCCCAGCAGCGCCGTGCGGGGGAACAACGCGCACTGCAGAATGCCCGAGATGAGGGCCGTGAGCAGGATGCCTTTGAGCAGGGGCAGGCTGCCGTACTTTTCCTCCATCGGCGGGCCGACGACGAGGAGAAGCAGCATATTGTTCAGGAAATGGTCCCAGCTGCCGTGGCCCAGCACATGGCCGAAGAGCCGGATGTAAAACAGCGGGTCTTTCAGCGAGGAGCGGTAGACGCTGAACAGATGGGTGGTCGTCCAGCCGCCGGTGTACTGGCCCAGGAACAGCACCCCCAGTGAGAGGAGGAAAAATGTCAGGATGACCGGGGAATTGTACTGCACAGACAGCGTGAATTTGGGTCGTTTCGTAGTTGTTTCCTTCTTTCCCGGCCCGTCCGGGGCCGCAGTATGAGTGATACGACCATCATATCATAATCTTCAAGGTTTTTCCACAACTTTCGTCGGTTCAACCCCGGGTCTGCTCCCAATAGGCCCCCATGCTCTGGCCGGGCTGGTCGGTGACTTCGTCGCTGAGGTAGTCCGCGAGGCCCACGGCGGCAGGCTGCCAGCTGCGGGCTGCCTCTACCGTGGGGTACTCCACCTCGGCGTACCAGAACTCCGTCGGCTGGCCCTCGTCCACATGGTTCACTTCCAGCACCGCACCGTCCGGCAGCAGGTAGCTGCGGCGGAGCTTCGGGATGAGGGGCCTGCCGATGATCTTCGTCTCGAGGTCATTGAAAAGCGCAGGGTCGATGTCCCGCTCGATCTCTTCCCTCGCCAGCCCGCTGCCCGACTTGAAGCAGAGGACGTAGTGGGTCTTGCCGCCCGTCAGGGCCTCTTCCCGGATGCGGACGGTGGGCCGCACGCTGATGTAGCCCTGCCGCATGGCAAACTCCTCTTTCAGCGGCAGCCCCTCCGGCCAGCCGTTCACCATCCACTTGCGCTCGATCTCCATGATGTTTTCCTTCCTTTCGGCGGTTTTTGTATTTATTCTAACATATTTTTATGGTATTATAAATGGCGAATTAGCCAAAGGACAACCTCTCCGTCACGGCTAACGCCGTGCCACCTCCCCTATCGAGGGGAGGCCTTGGCATTCCGTAAAGCCTCGCCTCTTCGCCAGAGGCTCCCCTACTAGGGGAGCTGTCTGCGAAGCAGACTGAGAGGTTGTACAAAGGCGAAGCCTTCCCTCGTGCGTCAGCCGTGACGGAGAGGTTCATCCTCAATTATTAAGGAGCAACCATGAAATCAGAACGCAGCTATCCTATTTATAAAGTAAACAAAAAAGCCGAGGCCAGCCTCGTGGGCGGGCATCCGTGGGTATACGAGAACGACATCCTCGAGTTCCCGGAGACAGAGCCCGAGAACGGAACCCTCGCCGACGTGGTGAGCCCGAAGGGCGCTTACCTCGGCACCGGCTTCGTCTCTCTCAAGAGCAAGATCCGCGTCCGCCTCATCTCCCGCAACGCCAACGACACCTTCGACGCCAGCTTCTGGCGCCGCCGCGTCGAGTACGCCTGGGCCTACCGCAAGACCGTCCTCGAGCCCGCCGACCTCTCGGCCTGCCGGGTCATCTTCGGCGAGGCCGACCAGTTCCCCGGCCTGACCATGGACCGCTTCAACAACATCCTCGTCACCCAGACCCTCAGCGTCGGCATGGAAAAGCTGAAGCCTGTCCTCTTCCCCCTCCTCGCCGAAGTGCTGCGGGCCGACGGCCAGACCATCGACGGCATCTACGAGCGGAACGACGAGGCCCTGCGTGCCAAAGAGGGCCTCGAGCAGAGCAAGGGCTGGTTCGAGCTGCCGGGTGAGAGCCACCCCGCCTCCACCCAGACCGAGATCTGCGAGAACGGCGTCTACTACCACATCGATTTCGAGAACGGCCAGAAGACCGGCTTCTTCCTCGACCAGAAGTACAACCGCCGGGCGGTCGCCCGCCTCGCCTCCGGCCACACCGTGCTGGACTGCTTCACCCACACCGGCAGCTTTGCCCTCAACGCAGCCAGCGGCGGCGCAGCCCGGGTCACGGCAGCGGACATCAGCGCCGACGCCATCGCCATGGCCCAGCGGAACGCGGAGCGCAACGGCCTGACCAACATGGATTTCCTCTGCGAGGACACCTTCGAGCTGCTGCCCCGCCTCGAAAAAGAAGGCCACCCCTACGATTTCATCATCCTCGACCCGCCGGCCTTCACCAAGGCCCGCCGCACGGTGGAAAACGCCATGCGGGGCTACAAGGAGATCAACTACCGGGCCATGAAGCTTCTGCCCCGGGGCGGCTACCTCGCCACGGCAAGCTGCTCTCACTTCGCCACCGAGGAGTTGTTCATCAGGATGCTGCGCTCCGCCGCAAAGGACGCTCACCGCCAGCTGCGCCAAATCGAAGTGCGCCAGCAGGCCCCCGACCACCCCATCCTCTGGGGCGTGCCGGAGACGAACTATCTGAAGTTTTTCCTGTTTCAGGTCATCTGAAGTCTGTCAGCGTCCTTGCCCTCTCAGTCACCTCCGGTGACAGCTCCCCCAAAGGGGGAGCCTTTGGCAGGCCGGACCAGTTTAAGCCGGCCGCCCAAAGCCCAATATGACGCAAAAGGGCGGGCCTCGCTTACGGGGACAGCAGCTTCTGGATCAACGCACCTTGTCAAGCTGCTGTGAATCCAGACAGCAAGGCACTACAGTTTCCCATAAATAAAACGTTCCTCGTCCAGTGTGAGCCTGCCCGGCACGCCAGTGGCTCCCCCTCTGGGGGAGCTGGCGCGAAGCGCCTGAGAGGGCAATAGTCATACCATCCGCGCAATACTCCAAAAAATCGGGAGTCAGTTTGTGCAGAATCGTCAAATCTGTCTATTGCGTTTTTCGCCCCGTTCGGCTATAATCATCGCATAGACAGCAACGACGCTGTGAGTCACCTCCTGACTCGCAGCGTCGTTTCGTTTAACCCGATATTTCGCGGGAGAGCCCGCCTCTTTCCGCGTAAAAATCCGCGACCAGCTGAAGTATTTCAATTCAAGTAAGGAGTAGGATTTATGGCAGCAAATGTTATGGAGATCTACGGCAGCAAGGTGTTCAACGAGCACGTCATGAAGGAGCGCCTCCCCAGCGCTACCTACAAGAGCCTCGAGAAGACCCTGCACAAGGGCGCACCTCTGGACATCGAGGTGGCAAACGTCGTGGCCAGCGTCATGAAGCGCTGGGCTATGGAGCTGGGTGCCACCCACTACACCCACTGGTTCCAGCCGCTGACCGGCATTACCAGCGAGAAGCATGACGGCTTCGTCTCCCCCGTGGGCGACGGCACCGCCATCATGGAGTTCAACGGCAAGGAGCTGGTGCGCGGCGAGCCCGACGCCTCTTCCTTCCCCTCCGGCGGCCTGCGCGCCACCTGTGAGGCCCGCGGCTACACCGCATGGGACCCCACCAGCTTCGCTTTCGTGAAGGACGACGTCCTCTGCATCCCCACTGCATTCGTCAGCTACACCGGCGAGGCGCTGGACAAGAAGACTCCCCTGCTGCGCTCCATGAACGCGCTGTCCAATCAGGCCATCCGCGTCCTGAAGCTCTTCGGCAAGGACGTGGATTACGTCTCCACCACCGTCGGCCCCGAGCAGGAGTACTTCCTTATCAAGAAGGAAGACTACGAGGCCCGTCAGGACCTCATCCTCACCGGCCGCACCCTCTTCGGCGCACCGTCCGCCAAGGGTCAGGAGCTGGAGGAGCACTACTTCGGCGTCATCCGCCCCGAGGTCTCCGCTTTCATGAAGGAGCTGGACGAAGAGCTGTGGAAGCTGGGCATCCCCGCCAAGACCAAGCACAACGAAGTAGCTCCCTGCCAGCATGAGCTGGCCCCCATCTTCGACACCACCAATGTCGCCATCGACCACAATCTGCTGACGATGGAGATGATGAAGAAGCTGGCCCCCAAGTACGGTCTTGTCTGCCTGCAGCATGAGAAGCCTTTCGAGGGCGTCAACGGCAGCGGCAAGCACAACAACTGGTCCATGTCCACCACCCACGAGAACCTGCTGGACCCGGGCGACACCCCCATGGAGAACCTGCAGTTCCTGGTCTTCCTGGCCGCCGTCATCAAGGCTGTCGATGAGTACGCCGACCTGCTCCGCACCTCCGTCGCCACCCCCGGCAACGACCACCGTCTGGGCGCCAACGAGGCACCTCCGGCCATCATCTCCATCTTCGTGGGCGAAGAGCTGGAAGCCGTCATCGACGCCATCGCTTCCGATTCTCCCTACGCCGGCCCCGTCAAGATGAAGATGGACCTCGGCGTCGATGTCCTGCCCAAGTTCAGCAAGGACACCACCGACCGCAACCGTACTTCTCCCTTTGCCTTCACCGGCAACAAGTTTGAGTTCCGTATGCCCGGCTCCGCCGAGAACCTGAGCGACTGCAACACCATCCTAAACACCGCCGTCGCCAAGGAGCTGAAGGGCTACGCTGACGAGCTGGAGAAGGCCGACGACTTCACCAGCGCCGCCATCGCCCTCGTCAAGCGCACTGTCCGCGACCACCGCCGCGTCATCTTCAACGGCAACGGCTACACTGCCGAGTGGGAAGAGGAAGCTGCAAAGCGCGGTCTGCCCAACAAGAAGAACACCCCCGCCGCTCTGCCCGCCCTCATCGAGCCGAAGAACATCGCCCTGATGGAGGACTTCGGCGTCCTGACCAAGGTCGAGATGGAGAGCCGCTACGAAGTTGAGATGGAGCACTACTCCAAGATCATCAACATCGAGGCCCTGACCATGCTGGAGATGGCCCGCAAGCAGCTGCTGCCCGCCGTCAACGCCTACATGAGTGAGGTCGCCAACACCGCCGCCTCCAAGCTGGCCGTCAGCGAGAGCCTGAGCGTCCGCAGCGAGACAAAGGCACTGACCCGCCTGTCCGCCGACGCCGACGCCATGAGCGACGCTGTGGACGAGCTGCAGGCTGCCGTCGATGCCGCAAAGGCCCTCTCCGACGAGAGCGCAAAGGCCGTCGCCTTCCACGACGACGTTCTGCCCAAGATGGACGCCCTCCGCGCCGCCGCCGACGACGCCGAGACCATCTGCGGCGAGGACTACTGGCCTCTGCCCAGCTACAGCAAGATGCTCTACTACGTCTGATCTTCACATACCAGCGTAGAATAAAGCACCGCCGGCTGAGGCGCTTATCTGAGCCATTCTCCTTTTCCTATTTCTTACACCAGCCTGAAGACCTGCCTCTGTACAGAGGCAGGCCTTTAGGCGTTTTTTAAGAAGACATACTTTTCAGAGGACACACACCTATGAGTTATACGACACAGCAGGACATCCTCGATTTCGTCGAGGACAACAACGTAAAATTTGTCCGCTTCGCGTTCTGTGACATCTTCGGCTTCCAGAAGAACATCGCCGTGCTGGCAAGCGACCTTCCCAAGGCGCTGGAAGATGGCGTCTGCTTCGACGGCAGCGCCATCGCGGGCTTCATGCACGTGGAGGAGAGCGACCTGCTCCTCCGGCCCGACCTGTCCACCATGACCATCCTGCCCTGGCGCACGGCTGAGGGCCGGGTGATGCAGTTCTTCTGCGACGTGGAAAAGCCGGACAACACCCCCTTCGGCGGCAACTGCCGCGGCTTCCTGCGGGACATCAACCGCCGGTTCAAGCAGCTGGGCCTGCGCTGCAACGTCGGCACCGAGTGCGAGTTCTATCTCTTCGAGAACGACGACCGGGGCCGTCCCACCCGCATCCCCATCGACGCAGGCGGCTATTTCGACGTAGCGCCGCTGGACGCCGGCGAGAACATCCGCCGGGACATCTGCCTGACCATGGAGCAGATGGGCCTTGCCCCCCAGCACAGCCACCACGAGAACGGCCACGGCCAGAATGAGATCGATTTCCACTACGCCGGCCCCCTCAAGACCGCCGACAACATCTTCCTGTTCAAGCAGATCGTCCGGGCCGTGGCAGCCAGCAACGGCTTCCACTCCAGCTTCCTGCCGAAGCCCCTGCCCGACCAGGCCGGCAGCGGCCTCCACATCAACCTCTCGCTGACCATGGACGGCAAGAACCTCTTTGAGGGCGACATCGCCCCCGACAGCATCCCCGGCAGCTTCATGGCGGGCATCCTCCGCCACAGCCGGGAGCTGACGGCCTTCACGAATCCCCTGCCCAACAGCTATCTCCGCTTCGGCTGCGACGAGGCCCCCCGCTATGTGAGCTGGAGCCGCCAGAACCGCAGCCAGCTGGTCCGCATCCCGCAGGTGAAGGGCGACAACTGCCGGATGGAGCTGCGCAGCCCCGACCCCGCCTGCAACCCCTACCTCGCCATCGGCCTCGTGCTGGCAGCAGGCCTCGACGGCATCGAGAACCGGATGGAGCTGTCTGCCCCTGTCAACCGCAACCTCTTCATCCCGGACGAAGCCGCCGGTCTCGACCTCGAGACCCTGCCCGCCTCGCTGGAAGAGGCCGTCGAGGTGGCCAAGAACAGCGAGTTCCTTCACAAATTCCTGCCCGACGAGCTGAGCCGCCGCTACTATGCCGAGGCTCTGCGCCGCTGCGAGGCGCTCAAGAACGCCTCCGACCCCGCCGAATACGAGCGCGTCCACTACTTCAATGCCATCTGATGCAGAATGACATAGGAAAGGAGTGAGCCGAATGGGACGTGCCCTGATCGTAAGCGCGGGCGCAAGCTCCAACGAATATATCTCCGCACGCCTGACGGAGCTGGGCTATGCGCGGCCCCTCATCGTACCAAGTGCGGCGGAGGCGCGGCGGAGGATGCTGGAATCCGACTTTGAGCTCATCGTGGTCAACTCTCCGCTTCCGGATGAGTTCGGCCACGAGCTGTGCGCCGACGCCGTGGAGAAAACGGATGCCGGTGTGATATTTCTGGCCAAAGCCGCAGCCGCCGAGCAGCTTCTGACCCCGCTGAGCGAAGAAGGCGTTCTGCTGGTCACAAAGCCCTTCTCCAACACCTTCTTTTTGCAGGCCATCCATATGGCCGCCGCCAGCAACCACCGCCTCCTGCTTTTGCGGCAGGAGAATCAGCGGATGCAGGAAAAGCTGGCGCAGGTGCGGCTGGTGAGCCGCGCCAAGTGCTGCCTCATCGAGCTGGGCCGCATGACCGAGGCCGAGGCGCACCGCTACATCGAGAAAAAAGCGATGGACACCCGGCGCGACCGCGCCGAAATCGCGCAGGAGATACTGGACTCCTACGACCCCGCGCAATAATCCGTATTGCGCCCCCACTGAGGGAAAGTATCTGCTTATCGTGCTATTCACGGCAAAGAATATCTGTAAATTAGAGGAGAACCATTATGGCAAAGTTTATTTTCGTGACCGGCGGCGTCGTCTCCGGTCTGGGCAAAGGCATCACCGCCGCCTCTCTGGGCCGACTGCTGAAGTGCCGCGGTCTCAAGGTGGCCAGCCAGAAGCTGGACCCCTACGTGAACGTGGACCCGGGTACCATGAGCCCCCTGCAGCACGGCGAGGTCTTCGTCACCGACGACGGCACCGAGACCGACCTGGACCTGGGCCATTACGAGCGCTTCATCGACGAGAACCTGAACAAGTATTCGAACCTCACCACCGGCAAGGTCTACTGGAACGTGCTGAACAAGGAGCGCCAGGGCGCTTACCTCGGCCAGACCGTCCAGATCATCCCCCACATCACCAACGAGATCAAGAGCTATATCTACAATCTGGCCTCTTCCACCGAGGCCGATGTGGTCATTACCGAGATCGGCGGCACCACCGGCGACATCGAGAGCCAGCCCTTCCTCGAGGCCATCCGTCAGGTGGGCCTCGAGCAGGGCAAGGAGAACTGCTGCTTCATCCATGTGGTGCTGGTGCCTTACATCTCCGGCTCCGATGAGTACAAATCCAAGCCCGCACAGCACTCCGTCAAGGAGCTGCAGGGCATGGGCGTCAGCCCCGACATCATCATCCTCCGCGCCGACGGCAGCGTGGGCAGCGACATCCGCCGGAAGATCAGCACCTTCTGCAACGTCAAGCCGGAGTGCGTCATCGAGAACCTGACCATGCCCAGCCTCTACCAGTGTCCGCTGATGCTCCACACCGGCGGCCTCGACGACGTGGTGGTCAAGCAGCTGCATCTGGATGTTCCCCCCGCAGACCTCACCGAGTGGAAAGAGATGCTGGCCCGGATCGCCACCCGCAGCAAGACCTGCACCATCGCCCTCGTGGGCAAGTACGTCAAGCTGCATGACGCCTATCTCTCCGTCATGGAAAGTCTCTACCACGCCGGCTTCGAGAACGACAGTCAGGTGGAGATCAAGTGGGTCGAGAGTGAGGACCTGCCCGACCAGGCAGCCTGCAGGGAAGCCTTTGCGGACGTGGACGGCATCATCGTTCCCGGCGGCTTCGGCGACCGCGGCATCGAAGGCATGATACAGGCCGCACAGTACGCCCGCGAGAACGATGTCCCCTACTTCGGCATCTGCCTCGGTATGCAGATCATGGTCATGGAGTTCGCCCGCCACGTTCTGGGCTACGCCGACGCCAACTCCAGCGAGTTCACCCCCGAGGGTCATCACAATGTCATCGACCTGATGGCCGACCAGCAGGGCAGCATCCCCAAGGGCGGCACCATGCGTCTGGGCAAGTACCCCTGCACCGTCCTGCCCGGCACCAAGATGGCCGAGTGCTACGGCCAGAGCGAGATCTGGGAGCGCCACCGCCACCGCTACGAGTTCAACAACGACTACCGTCAGGAGATGCAGGACGCCGGTCTGGTCATCTCCGGCACCAGCCCCGACGGCCACCTTGTGGAGACCGTGGAGCTGCCGGGCCGTGACTTCCACCTCGGCGCACAGTTCCACCCCGAGTTCAAGAGCCGTCCCAACCGCGCACATCCCCTGTTCAAGGGCTTCATCGCAGCGGCGCTGAAGTTCAAGAAGGGCAAGATGGGGCGCTGACCCTCTCAGGCGCTTCGCGCCAGCTCCCCCAGAGGGGGAGCCATTGGCAGGCCGGTCAACTCTGAACTGACCGCTGAAAGCTCAATATAACGCAAAAAAGAGTGCCCTGCTACAGAGGCTAGTAGCAGCTTGACAAGGAACAGTGTTCCGAAGCTGCTGCCCTCTGTAGCAGGGCACTCCTGTTTATGATAGACTAAACTTTGTTCATTCAGACGAAACCTGACCGACACGCCAGAGGCTCCCCCTCTGGGGGAGCTGTCACGCCTACGGCGTGACTGAGAGGGCTTCTGCCGGGCAAGCTCTCTATGTAAAAAGCTTACTTGCTGGCCTTCGTGGTCTTCTTACGGGCAGCGGTCTTGCGGGCAGGCTTTGCGGCAGGAGCGGCCTCGGCGGGCTTTTCCTCGGCCTTGGCGGGTGCGGCTTCGGCCTTTGCCCCAGCGGACTTCGCAGCAGTCTTGGCGGCGGTCTTCTTTGCCGCAGGCTTTCTGGTGGTCTTCTTCGCGGCAGGTGCAGCCTTTTCCTCAACCGGCTTTTCCTCGGCGGGAGCAGCGGCCTCGGCCTTGACCTCAGCGGGCTTTTCCTCCGCCTTGGGGGCGTGCTTTGCGCGGTCCTTCACCTCGGAGATGGTCCACAGCTGGTCCTCGCCGGCAGTCTCCTGCCAGATCTGGAGCACAGCGCCGTCCGCAGTACCCATGCCCACGGTGTCGATGCACTTGCCGGCAGCCCACATGGAGCGCAGGCGGACGGTGCCGGCCGGGGTGGGCTCCATCTTCCACATCTGGGAAGTTCCGCCCACGTCCTCCCACAGGTGGAGCCAGGTGCCGTTGGCGGTGCCGGTCATCATCAAGTCGATGAGCTTGCCGGAGGCGCGGTTGCGGATACGGTAAACGCCGTCGCCCTCGCGGACGAAAGCCCACTCCTGCTCGGGCTTGCGCTCGTACTTGCCCAGACGGATGTTGCCGCCGTCCTTGACGCTCTCCACCGCCTGAATGACGCTGCCGGTCTTGGCGGCGATGGTGTAGAAGCGGTCTGCTTCAATGATAGTCTGTGCCACAGATTTCATAAGATTTCCCTCCGTATCCCGGGGCAGGATCTCCCCGGAACTCTTCTCTGCGCTGTTTTTTATCTTCGCGCTTTTGTTTCTTTCCATAAATTATACCACTCGACGTGATTTTTTACAAGCAATTCGACCTTTCTTTGGCAAATTTGCCAAAAGGCATTCCATTTTCTCCTGCTTTTGCACTCAATACCCTAACTTTTTGCAACGGAGCCGACCGCCGCTGGTGCAGTGCCATCATCTCGACATTTCCCCCGATCTGCGCTATACTTTATTGTATATCTGCATTTTACCCGTTCTTTGCGCAAAGAGCGGTATTTTCTTTGATTTCCGAAAGTGAGGTATCTCTTCATGCCGTCTTCCCCCTGCCCCGCATCGGGGGCCTGAGCGGCATCGAGCTGTGCCAGCCCATCGCCGATGGCCTCACCTTCTGCATCTCGGTGCCTTTCCTGTTGCCCTTCCTGAAGGAATTGAAGGAACAGGGAGACGAAGAATAAGCTTGTCATAAAACTGTAACCAGACCCGGCCACATTTCTGCAATGAAATGTCCGGGTCTTTCGTATATACTATAGATGGGAAAGTCAAATTCTGGGAGACTGTGAGGTGTTTCTATGAAGACCACTCTGCTTCGACTCAGCCGCCGCGCCGCCTGCCTCGTGCTGGCGGGCGGGCTGCTGACGAGCTGTTCGCTGCTGCCTGCGGCGTCGCCCCTGCCCGAGGGGACGGCGTCCTCGCAGGCCCCGCAGTATTACAGCGACGCATGGCTCAGCGACGACTCGCTCCACTACCTCTACTCTTACGCCGGGAACGGCGGCGGCACCATTCTCCGGGGCGGCAGGGTGCTCTACAAAGCCAGCAGCTCCGACAGCATCCAGCTGCTGAAGGACACCCTCACCGGCGAGACGGGCCACTACCTCGTGGCCCACTCCACCCCCGGCACGGAGGAGCGCACTTCCACCCTTTACGACGCCGACGGCAACGCCGTCATGACCTTTCCCTACGCCGTGAACGCCACCCTCTCGGGCGGGCTGCTCATCCTGCGGGACGACGCTGACGTCTGGGCTTTCGAGAACGGCACCACCGGCGGCACTCGGGTGTACGACCTCGCCACAGGCGCCCAGCTTCCCGTACCCGAAACAGCGCTCGACTGTCTCGTGGTGGACGAGGGCGGCCAGCGCCTCATCTTCAACTGCTACGACCTGCCCGAGGGCCTTACTTACGCCTACGACGACCCCGACCAGCCGCTCCACCAATACGTCCTCATCACCGACCGGGAGGGCAATGTGCTGATGCGGGAGGACGGCTGCACAGCCAGCTCCCTCGCATCGTACCGCGGCGGCTTTGCCGACTGGCTCGATTTGAGCTGGTTCCGCGGCTCAGACTGGGGCATCGCCCGCGAAGCCCTCTACAACGTCACCACCGGCGAACTGCTCACCGGCGAAGAGGACAGCGCCGTCTCGGCCTGCGGCGTGGGCGTCGCCTGTCTTCAGAGCCGTCAGGACAGCCGCTCCGTCCTCTACGATTTGAACGGCGGCGAGGCCGTGGAGCTGGGCCGCTTCGACTGGGCCGTGAACACTTACACCCCCGGCTGCGTCGTCCTCTCCGGCAGCGATGACCCGGACAGCCCCTACACCCTCATCGACCTCGCCAGCGGTGAGAGCATCGGCGTCCAGCGGTACGACACCGACTACCGCTTCGGCAACGTCGCTGTGCTGACGACGGACAACGTCCTCAAGGTCTACGACGGCATCACCGGCGCGCTGCTGACCGACGTGGAGGCAGCGCCCGTGGAAGAAGCACAGTACATCAGCGTGACGGCCCTGCCCGACGGCTACGCCCTGCTGCAGTACGACGACGAAAACTACAACACCATCGCCATCCAGACCTACGGCGGAGAGGGTCTGCTCTGGTCGTCCGCCGGTGAGGCCCAGCAGTACACCTACGCTTCCTACCTCACCAGCACCGCCAGCGGCCCGGTGCTCACAGCCTGCCGGGACAGCCGTGACGGCAGCAGCCTCTACGATGTGCTGGACATGGAGGGCAATCTGCTTCTCCGCCGCCTCGGCAGCTGCTACAGCCCGGACGATCTGCCCGACGACTGCTTTATCGCGCGGCAGGGCTTCGACTACGGCCTGATGGACTCCACCGGCCAGTGGCTCTACCGCGAAAGCATCTTCTCCTCCCCCAGCGACGACGCTGGCGGGGGCTACCTGTACTGACACGGAGGTTTTTGATATGAAAGAGATGATCTCCCGCCGCAGCTTCCTGCGCGTGATGGGCCTCGGCTTCGGGGCGGCGATGCTCACCGCCTGCAAGACCGGCACTACGGACTCCCCCGCCGACTCTCCGGCAGCGTCTGTCCCCGACCCGGACACGCCCGTCCCCTTCCTGACCGAGGATGAGTTCCCCCGCCTCGACGGCTCCACGGCCTGCATCCCCCTGATGGCCCAGATGAAGGCCGACGTCACCGGCATGGACCTTCTCGAGGCCCAGACCAGCATCACCGTCAGCACCACGGCCTATGCCTGGGAGAACTTCGGCCTCTGGTCCCGCAGCGACAGCGAGGACTACGGCGCACAGCTGCTCATTGTCTACGAGGCCCCCGAGTACGTCAAGGAAGAGCTGGCCGAGGCCGACGCAAAGCTCGAGCAGAAAGCCATCGGCCGGGACGCGCTGGTGTTCATCGTCAACGAAGAGAATCCCGTCCAGAGCCTGACCCAGCAGCAGCTGCGGGATATTTATGCGGGCCGCATCACCAGCTGGAAGGACGTGGGCGGCGCGGACTCCCCCATCGTGGCATTCCAGCGGGGCGTGGACTCGGGCAGTCAGACCCTCTTCAAAAAGCTGCTCATCGACAAGGGCGACGGCCAGCTGATGGCCGCGCCCACCGAGCTTGCCCCCGCCGACATGGGCGGCCTCGTGGACAGCGTCGCCGAGTACAACAACTCCGCCAACGCCATCGGCTTTTCGGTCTACTACTACATCGACCAGATGTACTCGAAGCCCGGCCTCCGCCTGCTGGCCGTGGACGGCGTGACCCCCGGCAATGACACCATCGCCGATGAGAGCTACCCGCTCTGCAACGAGTTCTACGCAGTCGTCCACGCGGACGCTGCCCCCGACAGCCCCCAGCGGAAGGTCTACGACTGGCTGGACACCGACGAGGGACGCAGGTGCATCGAGAAGGCGGGGTATGTAGCCGCAACATTGTAAGCCTCTCCCTTTGGGAGAGGTGTCACCGCAGGTGACGGAGAGGGCAAGCCCGTGACGAAAGGGCCGCCGCGCAGCGATAAACTGACGGTTTGTCAGAGCGATACTGTCGCTGTGACTGTGCTTTTCTTGCAGCAGCCTTGCCCTCTCAGGCGCTTCGCGCCAGCTCCCCCAAAGGGGGAGCCATTGGCAGGCCGGACAGCTCTAAGCTGACTGCGGAAAGCTTAATATAACGCAAAAAAGAGTGCCCTGCTACAGAGATTAGCAGCAGCTTGACAAGGATATTGTTCCGAAGCTGCTGCCCTCTGTAGCAGGGCACTGCTGTTTTCAAGATAAAGAAACTTCACTCATTCAGAGTGAGCCTACCCGGCTCGCCAGTGCCTCTCCCTCTGGGAGCAACGGCGACGACCGCCGCCAGTGGCGGAAACAGGGAGTCGCTGTTGGGGCCGCGGCCAGCAGGATGCAAGCGGCAGCGCAGCAGACGCTGGGAGCCGCAACCCGGGCAGTGTCATTGCGAAGCAATGACGGAGAGGGCAAGCCCGCTGGCGGCTCACGGTCAGGCTTCCCTTCGTACAACCTCTCAGTCTCACTTCGTTCGACAGCTCCCCTAGTAGGGGAGCCTCTGGCGAAACCGTTCACTTTGCTGGGCCTGCCAAAGCCTCTCCTACAAGGAGAGGTGGCACGCCGCAGGCGTGACGGAGAGGTTGTACAAAGACGAGCCTGCCCTCTGTAGCAAGGCCCGCCCTTTTACGCCATATTACGCCTCAGGCGTCCAGTAGGAAGTTGCCCGGCCTGCCAAGGGCTCCCCCTCTGGGGGAGCTGGCGCGAAAGCGCCTGAGAGGGCTGCACCGCCAAACACCACAGCGGCGTCGTGATGAGCCGATCTCAATACCCGCGCCCCGCCGGGCGGCATGATTTTTCTGCATACCTTGCAGAAAAAGAGGCCAAGACCCATTCTGTCAGGTCTTGGCCTCTTTCCTGTTTCCTTTATAGGCCGAACAAATCGGCGTGTGTGCCGGTGCGGTACAAATATAACTCCGTATCTGTCTGGTAGTAGATCAGCAGCCAATCCGGCTGTATATGGCATTCCCTATGGGGAATGTAGCTACCCGTCAGACTGTGATCTCTATTCTGTGGCGGGAGCTGTTCAGGAACGGCCAGTACATTGACGACCTGCTGAAGCAAAGCCATATTGTAATGCCGCTTCTGGCACACTTTCAAATCTTTCTTAAATCTAGTGGAGTATTTTACTTCAAGCACTTTCATCCTCCAGCAACGAGCTGATCAGATTTTCAACCGACCCGTTGTAGATATGACCGCCGCCGTTGTCCAGTTCTTCAAAGGCTTCCAGCGTGTCGGCATTCGGTGTTTCACTTTCATCCGGAATAGCAGCCCCCTGCAAGTAGGCAATAATATACAGCAGCTTGTTTTCCGGCACTTGGTCAATCAAGCTCTTCGCCAATTCTCTTGTACTCATAACACACCCATCCTTTCGTGTAAAGTTTCAGGCTTATAAGTATTATAGCACTTTTTTTCTTTATTGAACAGTCCTGCATACCTTTTCCCAAAAAGCAAAAGCCCCACGACACACACCGCTTTTCAGCGGTATATCGTAGGACTTTTTGGAGCTGGTGACAGGAGTTGAACCTGCAACCCACTGATTACAAATCAGTTGCGCTGCCATTGCGCCACACCAGCAAAGATACAATCGTTTCTACGTTACTTTTCCGAGCATGCGCAAATAATTTCTTCAAGTTGAGCAACTGATTCGCTCTATTGATTCTGGAAAGCTTCTTGCGTCGTACTGGAAATCAACTGTCTTAGATAGAATAGCAGAAAACACATTGGTTGTCAATATCAACAATCAGTTGCGTCTCTAAAATGTTCACTTCAAAAATTCCTCGTGCATCATATTAAAACATTCATCTATACAGCACATCATTTGTACCGGCTGTTTTGTCACATTCTTTCATATTATTATCGATATATCGTCATTTACTATCTTTTTGCTTTGATTGTTTGAGCCGGTATCGCCTTGACCATATCTCACAAATTTTCATCGTATTTTCGTCTCTGCATAAAGTTTTCCGCATCAACCAATCAATGGCTATTTCTCAGACGATCGGCCAACTGCGCCAACAATGCAATATCTTCCTCATTCAAGCCCGTGACATTGACCGTCTCCAACCGCTCCACACCCAGCAGATAATCCGTCGAAACCGAAAACAACTTTGCCAAATCCACCAGACAGGCAGGCGACGGCATAGAAAGTCCCTGCTCCCATGAGTTGACACCATTGCGCGTAATACTCAGCCGCCGGGCAAGCTCTGCCTGTGTCCAGCCCCGCGCCTCCCGCAACACCTTGATTCGTTCTGCGGTCATCTTCATCCCAATCGCCTCCTATTGTCCAGTATAGGTTACGGCGATGATTTATTATTATCATTTTTGGCTCTATTGCTTAACATTGTGATAAAAGTGTGATAGCTTTGTATCAAGAACTTTTGGCGCAGTTGCACAGATTGTTCCACTTGTCTAATTTTAGGGAGGAATCATTGTGAATACGAAAATCCTAATGCTTTTGATTACAGCAGCTATTGTGTTGTGTAGTTGTTCCCCCCAAAAAAGAAATCTGCTCAGTTAATAGTTGTTCTCAGAAAGTCTATAAAGACGGCTTGTGTGCTGATCATTATGTCAGTGCTACATTATCCGAGTCAAATTCTGACGAATCGTCTGCTGAAGATATCGACCCCGTTGTTGCGGCATTACAAGAACAGTATCAAGAATATGTTGATGAGGCTATCAGTCTTTGTAGAGACAGCCTTAAAAATCCTAAAAGCCTTGATATTTACAACATCTATCTTGCTGATGAGTCTATAAATCCTTATCTTCCTCAAATTGAAGTCTGTATTGACGCATCTGCTGAGAACAGTTATGGAGGAACCGTTCGGTCTGAGTTCTACTACTGTACTTCTAAATACGGAAAAAAATTCTACGAATGCAAGTCAGATGTTGAGAAGAGCTTATTTAAAGGTATTATGGAACTTAGTACCGGTCAACGCCTTCAGAATCAATTATCAGAATTAGCAGATGGATATTATTTAAGAGTAGTTGATTCCAAAGAAGCTGGTGGAAATGTTAATTGGGGTTATTATCTTCATGTCCCGGAAGTATGGTATACTAATTCATAACCCATTTACCAGAAAGTCTCTACTAGACAACCTCTTCCCGGCGGCTCATCCCCGCTGGGATTTTATTTTGTCCAGATACAATAAAAGCCCCTGCCCATTCAAAAGGCAGAGGCTTATTTTTATGCTCAGAGAAGAGACTCAGCGTGACATTCGTTCACTTCATCGTCCTCTTTCAGTGGTTCTTCACTTTTCTTATTATCCAGCAACGGTTTCTTCGGCTTTCTGGCTTCTTTTATAAATGTCTCAAACACCAACTTGTCGAACTCATAGCGGAGCCTATCATATTCCTTCTCTGAAAAATTCTGAACTGCACCTTGAATACACTTTTTGATTTCTCGCTTTAGTGCTGGGGAGATGGAACAACTAGGCTTTTCTTCTATTAAAGGTGCACTTTCAGGGTTTTTAACCACCCCGGAGGCAGTATCTGCGTCCATCTGTTTTCGAACTGCCTGCAAAATGTAGCCTTGTGTGCTCATCTGTGCATCAGCCGCACATTCTTTTATGCGCAGAGCTTCATCTTTATAAGGCTTCAGCAGAATTTGGGAATATTTGGCATCGCTTTTTTTGTTACTTGCTTTTTTGGCTTCGTTGTATGCCATCCGCTCCTCCATATATCGTGCTCAACGTAAATATATCGTGATTTTGTCCAACTATCCCTCTCTTTTACCTCCAAAAGGAAGCAAGATGGAGAAAGCACGGTATAGTGCTTGGCTTAAGCACTATACCGTGATAAGGTTAACACACTTCATCGGCTCCACCTCATTTCCCGGAGCCGTTAAACATTCACTCGTAAAGCAGGAGGTCATCCCCATGAGCCACCCCATCTACAAGCGTCCCTTTCCATAGACTGCCAACCACACAAGAGGCAGTCCCGCCGGGATAGATTCATTATACCATCTGCCCGGACTTTTTGCAATCTTGACGTACAAAGGAGAGAAAGCACCATGAAGCAGACCGTGAAAACCAGCCGCGCCGCTGGGCAGCTTGAACAGATGTTCCGGGAACTGAACAAGCACTATTTTGATGGAAAACTACCGGAGCCGATAATATCCCTCAAGAAAACGCCGTCCGCATACGGACATATCACTTGTGCTAAGGTCTGGAAAGCCGGACAGGAGAGCAAGTACGAAATCAATATCTCGTCAGCTACCCTTGACCGTCCGATTGAAGAGACTGCCGCAACGCTTCTCCACGAGATGGTGCACGAATACAACCTTGAAAATGGCATCAAGGACACCTCTAATAATGGCGTCTACCATAACAAGCGCTTCAAGGAACAAGCAGAAGCACACGGACTGTCTGTGGAGCACCATGCTAAATACGGCTGGACAATTACAAGTCCCACCGAAGAGCTGTTGGACTTCATCATCTTCATGGGCTGGCAAGACATCCAGATGGGTGAGCGACTGGCATGGGCTGATATGGTCGGTACTGGTAACGGCAGCAAGACACCTGGCAGCAGTGAGACAGGCGCACCCAAGCCCCCAAAAGCCAAGAGCAGTACCCGGCGGTGGATATGCCCCAAGTGCGGCACTATTATCCGTAGCACCAAAGAAGTGCACGTTATCTGCGCTGACTGCATGGAGATATTCGTAAAGGCCGACTAATCACAAGAAAGACAGAGAGCAAGAGCACGAGTGAGAGTAGTGCCACCTTTTATATTGGAGGTCTATTATGGCAGATTATAAAATCCCGATTGACACCTTTGTTCAGGAGACGTTTGAGTGCAAGGCCAGCGTTTGCGCCATTCTAACGGGTGCGGCCCTGTCATTCCAAGATACCAATCTCCGAACCCGCCGGGACAAGAGCGACCTGCATATCACCGCCGGGAGCACATGGCTTTCCATTCCGCTTGCCAGCATTTTGAGCATCGAGCGTCAGACATTTCCGGACATTCACACCATCGAGTATGAGATCAGCGCCAGAGACGGCGGCAGCATCACCGTCGACGCTTTTTGAAAGTGTACTTGTAAAAAGGAGAATTATTATGAACGACTATATCAACACTACCGCAACCACTGTACTTACTGCCGCACAGCTCTTTCGTATCATAAAGAGCTTTCCCCGTGTATGGTTTTCGCTCATCAGCTCTAATCCTTGCGTACGCTATGAGTTTTTCGTCCCGTCCGAAGAGGTGTTTCTTGATTTTGAAAATGGTGTACCAACAATTTGTGCAGGATTAGATATTGAAAAAGACTCCTCTGCCTCCATCTCCTGCGACACATATCAATGCCAAGTTGATTTTGAGGATAATGACATCATAAGTCTTAACGCCAAACCACTTGCAAATGGTAATAGCAGCTGTCCTAATATCAGCATCTATGTCACGCAGTGGCTCTAATTTAGAGTACACCCTATTTATCATTTCGGTTCTATCCCATCCATTGCAATTTAGGGTCGGTTTTGGCATTCTTTTCAAAGATTTCTCTCATCTCTGACCTTATTTTTCTATCATCCAGTGAGGTACATCTATGAAGGTCGCATATGTTCGCGTCAGCACCGAAGAACAGAACGAAACCCGCCAAATCGAAGCACTCAAGAAACACAGCATCGAGAAGTGGTTCACCGAAAAAGTCAGCGGCAAGAGCATGGACAGGCCCCAGCTCCAAGCAATGCTCGACTATGTACGGGAGACTAACTATTAAAAGTCAAGCTCCAAAATGAAAAAATCCGCCAACCGACCGCTGCCCCTGACAAACAACATTCAAATGCTGGAATCAGAGCAGCGAGGGCGACGGAGAGAACAGCAAAGCAAGCCCAGCCAGCCCTCGCTCAAACAGGATAGCATTTGAATGCTTCGGTTCGTCAAGGGTTCGCTGCGCCAGCTAAGTTTCTGTTGGAATTAGCTCAGGCTCAGGAGAAAATCATGCAGCTGCAAGATATGCTTTCCCGGATTTCTGTAAGGCATAAATCAACCGAACGAGTTTCTTCATGGCGTGGGACAGGGCAACATTGTAGTGTTTTCCTTCGGCACGTTTTTTGGCAAGGTATTCAGCAAAGACAGGATTCCAGTAGCAGACGTACTTGGTTGCGTTGTAAAGGGCATGTCGCAGGTAGCGGGAGCCACGTTTTTCCATGTGAGCATAGCAGTTCGTGAGTTTTCCGGACTGGTATGTAGATGGAGAGCAGCCAGCGTAAGCAAGAATTTTGTCAGGAGAACTGAAATTGGAGAAATCCCCGATTTCTGCAAGGATCACAGCAGCGGAGTTTACTCCCATGCCGGGAATCGAGAGAATTGGTGGATTGAGCTCATCTATGATTTTCTGAATAGAATCTTCGATTTCGTTGATCTCGGAGGCAAGTTCTTGAATGAGTTTGATGGTATGCTTCAATTCCAGAGATTTGGCAGGCATGACAGAGCCAATAGAAGCTCTGGCTGCCTCTCGAATCTGGATGGCTTTCTCTTTTCCGTAGCGTCCTTTGGACGCTGTTGTAAGAAGGTTTGTCAGCTTGGTAAGATGGACTTCTGAAATTTGCTTTGCACCGGGATATTCGCCGAGAAGTGCGTAGATTGAAGTGCCATGGATAGACGAAACAAGCTGTTCCAATTCGGGAAACAGAATCGTAGCCAATCTGGACACCGATTGCTTTAGTTTAGCGCGTTCCTGAACTTTATCAAATCGGCATCTTGTTAGTGACTTTAGATCTTCGTTATGGTATGCTATATCCGTGTAGGACTTGAGGTCTACATCGGACAATAGCATAGTTGCAATCGTTCTTGCATCCACACGATCAGTTTTGGTTTTGCGAAGGCTGAGACTCTTTCGGTATAGGTTGGTGTGCAAAGGATTGATGACATATTGCTATCGGGTTCGTTTACAGCTGCCCGAATGTGTCTTGCTATTTCACAGGATGGGATGAGCCTTTTCTGGCTACCGCCCCCTTTCAATCGTTTGATAGTCTCATTATGCTATAAATGGTTGTTTATTTCAAGCTTATTATCTAACATATTTTGTTTTTGTATCAAAAGGAGCAGCACCGCCCACATCACGATGCCGCCCCATTAAAAAGTATATTTCAATCCTCTTCCGCCCGATGAATCGCCCTTGCGCGGCTCGTCTTGCGCTTTGCATTTGCCAGCGGCGAGAACCGGTCATAGTCGCTTGTAATATCTGCCGCAGCCAGATTCACATACCGCCGGGTCATTTCCATCGTCGAATGACCGAGGATTTTTTTGCAATTTGAACTGATTACCGTTATTTCTTATATAGTAGAGCGAAAAGGTATGCCGCAGACCATGCACATTGTGCTGCTTCACGCCCCGGCTCAGACAATACCGCTTGAACGCGCAGCGGAGTCCACTCACCGTCAGCTGCTCTCCGCCGATATTGGGAAACAGCCATGCATCCCCTTCCACATCATAACGCCATTTGCGGATGTACTCTTTCAGAATTGAGCTGAGCGCGTCAGACATTCCCACGACCTGCGCCTTCCGGTTCTTGGTATGGGAGAAGGTTATCGTCTTATTCTTGAAATCTACATCGCTCATCTTGGCACAACACACCGTTTCCGTCCGGCTTCCGTTGTCCATGATCCAGCAGACAATGGCATAGGTGCTCCACTCCGGGAAGTCCGCTTTGAGGTTCGGCCTTTCCATCAGACGTGCCATGTCCTCGTCACAGAATGCTTTCGGCTTGGTATCCTGCATCGTCATTTCCTTCATCTTAAAGGGCTTCTCGATGTAGTGGTGGTCGTCGTCCATACACCAGTTAAGAAACACCCGGACGTCCCGCAGATAATGATTCACCGTGACCGGCTTCTTGTCCTGCGCCATATCATTGACCCAATCCAGAAAGACCTTTCGGTTCACGCTTTCTACGCCGGTATGCCGGTCAAACCCATTGAACTTACAGAACGCCTCAAAGGTCTGGCGGTAATTGTGAATGGTCTGCGGGCTTTTGTTCTGTGCCTCTTTCTCCTCGATGAACTCCTCGAACGCCTCCAAAAGGCCTATTGTGTCGACAGTCGTACTCTTCTGTATGGCTCGTTTCATAAACAGCTTCCTCCATTTGTTTGTTCCAGTGATTTCCAGTTTTGGAAGAAGTTCATCCTCATCAAGCGCGCTTTTTCGTCTAAAGATGCCCTTTTTATTTCTGCTTGGAAGGATTCAATCAGTTACGCCACGCCGCTCGAGAAAAGAGTAAAAAATAATGCCCGAACATGAAAAATCACATTCGGACAGTTGATTTTATCTCTATCTTGGCCTCTGGCCATTACAAATCAGTTGCGCTGCCATTGCGCCACACCAGCGGGTATCGTTTGCACAGGGTACTTTAGTAGAATACCAGAAACCTCCCCGCTTGTCAATATCTTTGTCTGCCCCCGGCCCCGCTGTACGGCCCATGCAGCGCTCTGTTTCAGGGCGTTTCGAGACATCTGAGGGGCGATTCACGCACAAAACACGGCGATTTACGCATATTTTGGTGACATTATGGCCGGAATGTGGTAGAATAAATTAAACTCAACATTTATGCTTCTTTCACAAGCTCCTTCCCCTTCGTTGGGAGCTTCTGTGCAAAACTCACACTTTTCAAAGGAGGTTTCTATGATTTCTTATCGCAGGCTCGCAATGCGCGTTCTGGGGCATCCGCTTCTTGTACCCCCCCCCCCTACCCCTACGTCCCACCGGGTGACGGCGCTGGCGCTGACAGCCGCAATGGTGGCCGGCATGGCCGCACCGGCGTATGCAGGTACCTATTACATAGGCGATGGTAACATCACCATCACCAAAGACGAAAGCGGCACCTATGTCAAGCAAGGCAACAACAGCTCAAATAACGGCAAGGGTGATTTAGACAACACCGACATCGTCATCAAGGGCGGCAAGCGCTCAGAGGATACCACCGGCACCGGCTCTGAGGGCGGCAACTCGTCTGAGGGCGGCTCCTCCGGAACCGGCTCCCCCGCAAACTCTCCCGTCCAATCCGCGTCGGCCACGCTCAAAGTAGAAGACAGCGAAAACAAAGACAAAGACATGGTCTACCCCGGCGACACCAAGGGCAGCGACTCTTCTGACGGCAGCGGCGAGGAAAACGAGACCCAGTCCACGGAAAAGACCCAGACCAGCGACACCACCGGCGGCAAGAACACCGGTGCGGGAAGCTCTGACCCTGAGAGTAAAGGCTCTGAGGGCGGCACCACCGGCTCTGAGGGCGACACCACCGGCTCCGACGGCACCTCCGGCTCTGGGGGCAGCGACACTAAGGCGGGCGACACTCCCACCACCGGCAGCGGGACTCCTGCCGAAGGCGCGGAAAGCACGGGGAGCACCACCGGCTCTGACGACACCACCGGCGGCGAGGAAAACGACCCCAAGCCCGGCGGCACTCCCACCCCTGCCGAAGGCACGGAAAGCACGGAGAGCAACCGCTCTGCGCCCGAAAGCCAGTTCACGTACACCGGTGCATCCCTCAAGGTCGCCAGCGCCAATGACGACGAAGAGACCCGGAACGAATCGACCACGGTCTTGAAGCGTGCTGCGGAAAACTTCAAGAACACAGCCGAAAACGTCACCAACTACGTCATCCGAATCATCAACAAGGCCACGGGCAACGACAACACCCTCAACGTGACGCTGGACAATGTCAACATCGATGTCAGCAGTAGCAAGACCAACAACGCCGCCCTCAGCGTCGAGGGCGCGGGCGACACGAAAATCACGCTCGAGGGCAAAAATACCCTCACCAGCGGCAACCAATGCGCCGGTCTCGAGCACAACGAAGAGAGCATGGGTACCACCGGCAAACTGACCATCACATCCGGAACAGATGACAATGGCAGCAACACCGGCAGCCTGACTGCCACAGGCAGCGGTGCCTCTGCTGGCATCGGCAGCGGCACGTTTTCTTTCGGCAGCGGTGCCGGCACCATTGAGATAACAGGCGGCGACATCACAGCCATCGGTTCCTCCGATGGTGCCGGCATTGGCAGCGGTTACGGGGCTACCGGCAACACCAATATCACCATCAGCGGCACTGCCAAAATCAATGCGCAGACCAAGCAGGGCGGTGCCGGCATCGGCAGCGGTTCAGGGGCTACTGGCAACACCAATATCACCATCTCCGGCGGCACCATCGAAAAAGCGCAGGGCGGCTCCGGTGGTGCCGGCATCGGCGGCGGTGATGATAGCACCGGCACGACCACAGTCACCATCAATGACGGCACCATCAAGGAAGCCGTGGGTGGCAACACCGGCGACGGCATCGGCGGCGGTCTCGATAGCAAGAATATTACCGTCAAGATCGAGGGCGGCACCATCGAAAAAGCGCAGGGCGGCCAAGGCTATGGCCGCTACCACGACGCCGGCGACGGCATCCACAGCGACGGCGACCTCACCATTTCCGGCAATGCCACCATTGACAGCGCCATCGGCGGCAGCTGCGGCAGTGACGCCAGCGACCGTAATGCCGGCCACGGCATCTACAGCGGCGGCAAGCTCACCATCTCCGGCGGCACCATCGGAACCGCACAGGGCGGCAATGCAACTGACCGCAATAAGAACGCCGGCGACGGCATCTACAGCGTCGGTGAGCTCACCATCGAGGGCGGCAGGATAGAGCAGGCTGCCGGCGGCGCTGCCACTGGCAGCTACGGCACCGGCGGCAGCGGCATCGGCGGCAAAGATGTGTATATTGTGGCGAGCGGTCACATCACGAAGGCCAAGGGCGGCGACGCCACCGGCAGCCACGGCACCGGCGGCAGCGGCATTTACGTCGGCGACGTCCTCACCATCTCCGGCGGCGAGATACAGGAGGCTACCGGCGGCAACGGTGGCAAAGGCGGCAGCGGCATCCTCAGCAATAACACTGTGATAATTGAGGGCGGCACCATCCAGAAGGCCACCGGCGGCGACGGCACGGAACGCGGCGGCAGCGGCATCCACAGCGACAAGATCCTGAATATCTCCGGCAAGGCCTTCATCCAGAACGCCAAGGGCGGCACCGGCGGCAGCGGCGGCGGCAGCGGCATCCGCAGCAAAGGCCAGCTCACCATCTCCGAAAACGCCACCATCACGAACGCCACCGGCGGTGAGGCCACCGGCAGCACCGGCACCGGCGGCAGCGGCATCTACAGCAGCTTTGTGAACATTTTGGGCGGTATCATCACGAAGGCCAAGGGCGGCAACGCCACCGACACCAACTCCGGCGACGGCGGCGCGGGCATTGCCAGCGACGGCGCGCTCACCATCCATAGCGGCAACATCGAAACCGCACAGGGCGGCACTTCTGCCAACGGCACCGGCGGCAGCGGCATCCGCAGCGGCGATACGCTCACCATCTCCAACAGCGCCACCATCACGAACGCTACAGGCGGCACTTCTACCAATGGCACCGGCGGCTATGGCATCCGCAGCGGCAGCCTGCTCACCATCTCCGACAACGCCGCCATCACGAACGCTACCGGCGGCAGCGGCAAGCGCGGCGGCAACGGCATCTTTGGCACTGCCATGAAAATCCTTTCCGGTACCATCGGAACTGCGAAGGGCGGCGAAGGCAAAACTTCCGGCGGCAATGGCATCTACGGCGTCAACGAGCTCACCATCACGAAGGCCACCATCACGAATGCCACCGGCGGCAACGCCGACAACGGCACCGGCGGCAGCGGCATCTACAGCGATGGTAAGCTCACCATCGACAGCGCCACCATCACGAACGCTACCGGCGGCACTTCTACCAATGGCACCGGCGGCAGCGGCATCCACGGCGACGGCAGCAGCGATGACTTTAAGCTCTACATCTACAGCGCCACCATCGAGAACGCCACCGGCGGCAGCGGCAAGTGGGGCGGCAGCGGCATCCTTGGCAAGACCATGGAAATCCTTACCAGCACCATCAAAAAAGCCATCGGCGGCAGGTCCACCGGCGAGGAATCCTACCATACTGGCGGCGTGGGCATTGCCGGCAGCGAAAGCCTCACCATCAAGGGCGGCACGACAGTGCAGGCTGTCGGCGGCGACGCCGACAGCGGCACCGGTGGCAGCGGCATCCGCAGCGGCAGCGACAGCCGCAGCGGCAGCCTCTCCATCTCCGGCGGCACCATCAGCGCCACCGGCGGCAGTGGCAAGAGCGGCGGCGCGGGCATTGACAGCAGCGGCACCGTTTCCATCTCCGACGGCAAGATAGAGCAGGCTGCCGGCGGCAGGGCCACCGGCGAGGACGGCACCGGCGGCAGCGGCATCCGCAGCAACGGTACACTCACCATCAAGGGCGGCGAGATACAGCAGACTGCCGGCGGCGACGCCACCGGCAAAGGCGGCACCGGCGGCAGCGGCATCCACAGCGGCAGCGTTGTGAAAATTTGGGGCGGCACCATCACGAAGGCCACCGGCGGCAGCGGCAAGAGCGGCGGCGACGGCATCGGCAGTTACGGCGCCCTCACCATCTCCGGCAGCGCCAAAATCGAAACCGCGCAGGGCGGCGATTCTACCAATGGCACCGGTGGCAGCGGCATTTCCAGCGGCGACATCCTCACCATCGAGGGCAGCGCCAACATCGGAACCGCGCAGGGCGGCGCTTCTACCAATGGCACCGGCGGCGACGGCATCCACAGCGGCAGCGTTGTGAAGATTTCGGGCGATACCATCACGAAGGCCACCGGCGGCAACGCCACCGGCGAGAACAGCACCGGCGGCAGCGGCATCGGCGGCAGCTTTGTGAATATTGCGGGCGGCACCATCAACACCACCGGCGGCAGCGGCAAGAGCGGCGGCGCGGGCGTGTCCACTGAAAGCGGCATCGTCTCCATCGGCAATTCCGACACCCCGCTGGACCTCACCGCAACCGCACCCGACGCCGACAATGCCATCCGAGGCCGCGACGGCAAGAAGCTGGACGAGATCATCCATCTCAAGGAAAACGGCAAGCGGGGCCTCGTGAAGCTCGTAGAGAACGGCGTAACGCGGCTCTTCCACAACAGTGTCTACACGAAGAGCATCTATCCCGCCGGCAGCGAGACCCACCCCCTCGGCGATTGGGTCATCACCAAAAAGCCTACCTGCACCGAGCCGGGCGAGAGACAGCACAGCTGCAAGGTCAAAGACTGTGTCGTCACTGAGACGGAGGAGCTGCCCGCCCTCGGCCATCAGTGGAGCGGCTGGATGCCTGTCCAAGGCGACAGCAGCCGCGAGTACCGCATCTGCGCGGTCTGCAAAGCGGTGGAGTACCGCGATGTCTCCCACAACAGCGACAGCGGCGACAGCACCATCTCCACCGGCCTGCGTGTCCTCGACCCGGCTCAGGCCGACATCCTCCAGAACGCCCAGCTGGTCCGGCTGAGCCAGATCAGCGATATTCTCTACATCAATGTCTCCCATGAGACAGCGTCCCTGCAGGGCGTCCTTTCCGATTTGACCGGCCTCCGCTCTGAGCGCATCGGGACCATTGTCTTCTCCACCGAACGCTGCACTTCCACCCTCTCCCTCTCCGATGTTGCAGCCCTCGGCGCGGGCGATACGCCTTTCACCCTCAGCCACAGCGGCTCCACCGCCAGCTTCACCGTGGGCGGCGCAGACCACAGCGCACTGCTGAGGTAAGCAGATCTCCATCCTCCATTCCTTCCACATAACGACCAAGGCCCCCGCAGTTCTGTTCCGGACTGCGGGGGCCTTGGCGTTTTATTCTGATAAAATCTTACTTCAGCTCCCGCTGTACGGCAGCGAAGTCCTCGAGGGTCAGGGCCTCGGGGCGGATGCGGGCGTCGAAGCCCGCCGCCTCGATGGCCGCGATGACCTTATCCTTCGGCAGTCCGAGGCCGCTGGCGATGGCGTTGGCGGCGGTCTTGCGGCGCTGGCCGAAAGCGGCACGGATGAGGGCGAAGTAGCCGTCCTCGTCCTCCACCTGTACGGCGGGAGTGGTGCGGATGTCCATCCGCACCACAGCGCTGGTGACCTTCGGGGCCGGGTAAAAGCTGCCCGGCGCGGCGGTGAACATCAGCTTTGAGGTGGCGTAGTAGCTCACGGCGCAGCTGATGGCGCTGGACGCCCGGGTGCCGGGGGCGGCGGCCAGACGGTCGGCGGCCTCCTTCTGCACCATGACGGTGAGGTTCCGGATGGGCAGGCGGTCGCCCAGCAGCTTCATGACGATGGGACTGGTGATGTAGTAGGGCAGGTTGGCGCAGACAGCCACCGGCATCCCGGGGAACTCCTCCTCGATGAGGGCGCGGAGGTCTGCCTTCAGAACATCCTGCAATACCAGCTTGAAGTTCTCCACGCCCGCCATGGTCTCGGCCAGCAGGGGCGGCAGGCGCTCGTCCACCTCGATGGACACCACCTTGGCGGCGCGCCGGGCCAGCTCTTTGGTCAGCACGCCGATGCCGGGGCCGATCTCCAGCACGCCCCAGCTCTTATCGACGCCGCTGGCGTCCACGATCTTGGGCGGCAGGCCGGGATTGATGATGAAGTTCTGTCCAAAGCCCTTGGAGAGCGCGAAATCGTATTTTTCGCACAGGCTGCGGATAACGGAGAGGTCGGTCAGCTCCGGCATAGTGGTTTTCCTTTCTGTTTCTTGCTAAAACAGCAAAACCTCTCCGTCACGCCTTCGGCGTGCCACCTCCCCTATCGAGGGGAGGCCTTGGCATTCCGCAAAGCTTACTCTCTTCGCCAGAGGCTCCCCTCGGTAGGGGAGCTGTCTGCGAAGCAGACTGAGAGGTTGAGCTATTTACACGACTAAAGTTATTTTCAAAAAGTGTTTACTGCGCACTTGCAGCCTCCTGCTCCCCTTCCGCACCGGCCTCGGAGGAAGCGGTGCTCTCGGCTGCGGCCTCCGAAGAGGCTGCGGCGGAGTCGGCGGCGATGTCAGCGTCGTTCACGCCGCCCACGGTGGTGACGCCGGTGAGCTGCTGTGCGCAGCTGACGGCGCGCTGTATCTGCGGGTCCGTGTCGAGGGTGTAGTCATAGTAGCTGGCCTGCTCGTCGGCAGTCAGCGGGCGCTCCACGTCCACGGTCAAGCCGGTGCCGTCGAAGCAGGAGCCGTCGCCGCAGATGAGCTTTGCCACCGTGACCACGACGGCACTGCCGTCCGAGAGGCGCTGGGGGCTGCTCTGGATGGTGCCTTTGCCCATCGTGGTGCTGCCCACGAGGCGGGTGCCGCACAGGGTGCGCAGGCTGGATGCAAAGAGTTCTGCCGCGCTGGCGGTGTTCTCGTTCACGAGGCAGACGGTGGGCTGGCTGATGACCGAGTCGCCGGTGCTGCTGCCCAGCAGGGTGCGGTTGCCTGCCTTATCCTCCGCGTAGGCCAGCACGCCTTCCGGCGCGACGAGTTTGATGCAGCTGATGGCGTCGTCAAGGATGCCGCCGCCGTTGTCGCGCAGGTCGAAGATGAAGCTCTGGGCGCCGCTGGCGGTCAGGCTGCGGAGCGCAAAGTCCAGCTCACTGGGGGTGGAGTTGTCGAACTGCCAGATCTTGATGTAGCCCACATTGCCCTGCACCAGCGCGGAATCGACGCTGTTGGCCGTAAAGCCGGAGTGGGTCAGGTCGGCGGTGTGCTGGGCGTTCTCGCTGTCCAGCCAGCTTACATTGACGCTCGTGCCGCTCTCGCCCCGGAGTTTGTTCTGGACAGCCTCCACGCTGCCCAGACTTTTGATGTCTGCGCCGTCGATGGTGGTGATGTAATCGCCCCGCTGGAGGCCGGCCTCCTTGGCGGGAGACTCGTCATACACTTTGATGACCTTGGCGTAGCCGGACTGGTCGATGGCCAGCTCCACGCCGATGCCCATCAGCTTGCCGCTCTGGGCGTTGAGCAGGTCGGTGTAGGCCGAGGCGGTGTAGTAGCGGGCGTACTTGTCGCCGGTACCCAGCAGATAACCGGCAGTCAGACGGTCGTACAGCATGGTCTCGTCGATGTCGTAGTAGTCGTTGGCGCGCACATAGCGGTCTACCTCGGCCACCTTGTTGTACATGCTCTCCTTTTCCTTCACGCTGGTGACGGTGTGGTCAAACAGCCGCATCGCCATCAGCATCGTGATGGAAAAAGTGACCGTCATTGCCAGAATGACGATGGTCACGGTCATCCCTACGGAAATTTTGCGGTTCATTCAGTGTCCTCCCCCAGTTCAGACCAAAAACATCAGGATGACACTGCCCAGTACCGACAGCAGGAACACTCCTGCCAGAATCAGACAGCCCACCCGAAGGATACGCTTGCGTTTTTGCTCGTTCATTTCGCCTTGTGGCCTCCTTTGACCCCTCGACTTCAATTACAGTTGTGTTATCTTATCGGAATATAACCGCGGGGGTTGACCGCATTAGCCTTGGAGCCGCCCTTCCACACCTCGAGATGGAGGTGGTTGCCGGTAGAGTTGCCGGTGGAGCCCACATAGCCGATGAGGTCGCCCTGATTGACATACCTGCCCGCCGACGTTGCCACCGAGCGCATATGGCCGTAGAGGGTGGAGTAGGCGTTGCCGTCTGTCATTTTGCCGTGATAGATGATGACATAGTTGCCATAGCCGCCGCCGGACCAGCCGGCCACCTGCACATAGCCGCTGGCGGCTGCGTAGATGGGGGTGCCTGCGGGGGCAGCAAAGTCGATGCCGGCGTGGAGCTTGTTGACGCCGGAGACCGGGTTCTTGCGCCAGCCGTACTCGCTGGAGATGCGGGTATAGCTCTTGAGCGGGCAGATAAAGCCGCTGAAGCTCAGCTGGGGCTTGCTGGCCGCTGCCGCTGCGATGAGCTTCTGGATCTCTTTCTTGACGGCCTCGTAGTTCATCTCGTCCGACTCGATGGCCGCCTGGGCGTTCTTCTGGGCCTGCTGGGCCTCAGCGGCGCTCAGACGGGCCTCCTTGACGCTGTTGTTGAGCTCGCTCTGCTTGGACTGCATCTGCTTGTTCTGGGCGTCCAGCTCAGTCTTTTTGTTCTGCAGCTGGGTGCGCTCCTCCACGAGCTGGGTTCGGTCGGCCACAAGGGCTTCCTTCGCAGCCTTCATGTTGTCGAGTATCTCGGTGTCCTTCACCGAGATGTCCTGCATGACCTCATTGAAGGTCAGAAGCTCGTACAGATCGTTCACGGACCGGAGCATGGCGACGCTGCCGCCGTCCCGCAGCTCCTGCATGGCGGCCATGTGGCTCTTGAAATCGTCCCACTGGTCGGCGATCTCCTGCTCTTTCCGGGCGATCTCGTTCTGCTTGGCGGTGATCTCCTGCTCTTTGACGCCGATGCTGTTCTGCACCTCGGAGATCTGGCTCTTGAGGACGCCGATCTGGCTCTGGAGCACCGAGACTTTTTCCTTCAGCTCAGACTCGAGGGCCTTGGCAGCAGCTTCCTTCTTTTTGGCGTCGTTCAGCTCCGTCTTATGCTGCTTGATGGACGCAGAGATCTTGTCCAGCTTGTTCTGCAGCGAGCTCATGCTGGTGGCCGCACTGGCCGGGTAGACCGTCACGCTCAGCACGAGGCAGGCGGCGGCCAGAAAGGCACAGGCGGCGCGCATCATGGCCGAATGGCCCGACGGCTTTGCGTGGCGGGGCGGATGGTGCAGGACAAAGCCTGCGGAATGCTTGTCGTGGTACACAGTAGGCCCTCCTTACACGTTCAGGTGCTTTCGGATGGAGAACATACTGCCCAGACCACCCACCAGAGCGCCGCCCGCGAGGCTGTAGATCAGGATGGTGGGCCAGACATTCTCCAGCGGCACCAGAGCCGTACCCATGAGCATCTGCCACAGGCCGCCCAGCGTGGGCGACAGCCGAACGATATAGGCATAGCCGCCGATGGTGGCAGCTGCCGTCAGGATGCCGGAGAGCAGGCCCATCGTCAGGCCCTCGATGACGAAAGGCAGGGTGACGAGGGCGTTGGTAGCGCCGACATACTTCATGATCTCGATTTCACGGCGGCGGGCAAAGACGCTCAGCCGGATGGTGGTGCCCACCGTGATGATGCTGACGGCCATCAGCACCAGCACCAGACCGCGCCCGACCTTGGTGACAGCCTGCTGGACCTTCACAAAGGTCTTGGTCATCTCGATGGGAGCCGTGACGCTGTAGACGCCGCTGATGTTCTCGAACTGCTTGCTGATGGTCTCCATCTGGCTCAGATCAGACAGGGAGACGCGGTAATTGGCCTTAAAGGGGTTGTCGTTCTCGAACTCGTTCAGCAGGGCAGCATAGTCGGACATATAGCCCTTGTACTGGTTGAGGACGTCTTCTTTGGACATATACTGCACCCGGCTCACACCTGCGGTGCCGCTGAGGGCATTGCCCACAGACTGGATGGTGGCGTCATCGGCCTCGGGGTCCACATAGACCACCATCTCGTTCTGGCTGCCCAGATAGCTCACCATGCTGTCCACATTGACTTCAATGAGGCTGGCGAAGGCGTTCAGGGTCATGCAGACGCTGAGGGAGGCGATGCAGGCGATGGTCATGGCCCAGTGCTTGCCGAGGTTGCGCACGCCGCGCCGGGTGAGGAACCCAAACGTAGAGATTTTCATGCGTGTACCTCCTCGCCGAAGCTGGCCGGAACATCGGAGATGATGCGGCCCTGCTTCAGGGTGATGGTGCGGCGGTTGAAGCGGCGCACCAGTTCATGCTCGTGGGTGACGACAAGCACCGTGATGCCCATCTCGCTGACACGTTCCAGCAGTTCCATCATCTCAAGGCTCATCTCGGGGTCGATGTTGCCGGTGGGCTCGTCCGCGATGACGAGGCGGGGGCTGTGGGCCAGAGCGCGGGCCACGGCCACGCGCTGCTGCTCACCGCCGGAGAGGAACTCGGGGTAGACCTTTGCCTTATCTTCCAGATGCACCAGCTCCAGCATGTAGTTGACGCGCTCTTTGATGTCTTTTCTGCCGATATTGGTGACATGCATGGCAAACGCCACATTCTCATAGACCGTCATGGTGGGGATGAGGCGGAAATCCTGAAAGATGATGCCCATCTGGCGGCGGAGGAAAGGCACTTTGCCCCGCCGCAGCCGGGCGACGTCCTTGCCGTCCACCATGACGCGGCCCTCGGTGGGCAGCTCTTCGCGGAGGATGAGCTTGAGCAGAGTGGACTTGCCGGCGCCGGAGTGGCCCACCAGAAAGACGAACTCGCCGTCGTCCACATGGAAGTCGATGTCCTCCAGAGCGGGAGTATCACTCCGTCTGTATAACTTGGTGACATGTTCAAAATCTATCATGAGTATCTTGCTCCTGAAAAATTTATTTGGCACAGAAGTTCCAAGCCATTACAAAAGAAACCGGCCAGCATCGGGGTCGAGCGGCCGGTTTCGGCGTCCGCAGCCGGAGCGGCTGAGACGAAATATCAATATTTGGCCGGGTTGTTGGACAGGTACTTCTTGACCATGAGCGCTACCTTGAACACGATAGCGTCGTCGAACTCACGCAGATCCAGACCGGTCAGCTTTTTGATCTTTTCCAGACGATACACCAGCGTGTTGCGGTGGACGAACAGGCCGCGGCTGGTCTCGGAGACGTTCAGGTTGTTTTCGAAGAAGCGCTGGATGGTGAACAGGGTCTCCTGGTCCAGGCTCTCGATGCTGCCCTGCTTGAACACCTCGCGCAGGAACATCTCGCAGACCGTGGTGGGCAGCTGATAGATAAGACGTGCGATGCCCAGATTGTCGTAGCGGATGATCTGCTTCTCGGTGTCGAACACCTTGCTGACCTCCATGGCGATCTGTGCTTCCTTAAAGGAAGTAGCCAGGTCCTTCACGTTGGCGATGGGAGTGCCGATGCCCACGACAGCCTTGATGTAATGCTCGCCGGACAGGGTATCCACGATGCTGGCGGCCAGCTTCTCCATATCGGTGCGGTCGATGCCCTTGCGGATCTCCTTGACCAGAACGGTGTCCGTCTCGCTGATGTTGAAGACGAAGTCCTTCTGCTTATCGGGGAATAGGCTGCTCACCACGTCGTAAGCGGAGATGTCGCCGCCGCTGGTGACGCGGACGATGAACACCACGCGGGAGACGTCGGTGGCAAAGTGGAGCTCACGGGCCTTGGCGTAGATGTCGCCGGGCAGGATGTTGTCCAGCACCACGTTCTTGATAAAGTTGGCCTTGTCGAATTTCTCGTCGTGATACTGCTTGATGCTCTGCAGGCTGATGGACAGCACAGCGGCAAACTGGCCCGCAGTCTCGTCCGCACCTTCCACAAAAACGGCATAATCGTTATGCTTTGCGCTGGAGAACTGCTGGTAGGTGTAGCCATCCCGCACGAAGCGGTCACCGGCCGTCAGACGCTCTGCCATAAAGCCCTCGCGCACCTCGCCGATCAGATTCAACTCCGAGCAGGAGATGACAGCGCCGGTCTCATCCACCACGCCGACCACGCGGTCGATCGCGTCCTTCATCTGGTAGATCACGCTCTGAAATACTCTATTGGCCATAAATGGATACCCCTTTTCCTCTCTTGTGCAAACCGCAGGTGGGCGGGATTGTGATTTTTAACAATTTCGCCGCATTACATTTTATATTTTACACAAAAGAATTTACTTTTGCAACATATTTCACCAAAAAAAATTCTTCTTTCTTGTTGAAATTATCTTTCGGGGCCATTTTCGAGCCAAAAAGGGCCTTTCTGCGTGGTTCTGAGGGCTATTTTACCGGCAAAATGTGATACTTTTTTGAAAACCGGGTGAAAAGCAGTCCTTTACCCCGTGGTAATTTTCGCCACCTCGTCGGCTGTCAGCTCCCGCCACTGGCCCGCAGCAAGGCTCTCGTCCAGCGCAAGCCCGCCGATGGCGTCCCGGTGCAGGGCGTTGACGCCCGCACCGTAGACGCCGAACATCCGCTTGATCTGATGATACACGCCCTGCCTGAGCAGGACGCGGACCGTCAGACCGTCGGGGGTGAGGGCGGACACTTCCGCCGGCGAAAGGGCCGTGCCGTCGGCAAGAGTAACGCCTGCGGCAAAGCCGGCCTTCATCTCTTCCGTCAGCGGGGTGTCGATGACGACGGTGTAGGTCTTGGAGACGTGGCGTTTAGGCGCGAGGATGTCGTGGGCAAAGCCGCCGTCGTCCGTCAGCAGAACAAAACCGGTGCTGGTCTTGTCCAGCCGCCCCGCCGGGAACAGCTCCCGCCGGGGATAGGCATCCCCCACCAGATCCACGACCGTCGTGTCCCGCTTGTCGGTGGAGGCGCTGACGACGCCCTCGGGCTTGTTGAGCATGAGGTAGACGAACTGCCGGTAGGCCAGCGATTTGCCGTCCACTGCCACGGTGTCAGCCTCTTTCAGCTGGGTGTCCCCTTTCCTGCAGACCGCGCCGTTGACCGTGACGCGGCCTTTCGCCAGCAGTGCCTTCGCCTCGCTCCGGGTGCATTGGGCCGTCTCGGCTAAATATTTATCGAGTCTCATAAAAACTCCTTCTGTGTGCAGAAAAGAGGCCGTTGCCTGCGGCAACAGCCTCTTTTCCTGTAAAATCACGTTTAGACGCTCAGGTTTGCGTGCTGCTCCACAGCGTCCGGGTTGGCGTCAAAGATGGGCTTGAGGATGTGAGCAATGAACTCCTCCACCTGCTGGGGAGCGCGGCCCACAAAGTTTTCCGGCACAAGGCCCGCCGCGATCTCCTCCTTGGTCAGACCAAAGGCCGGGTCGGCGGCGATGCGGTCCACCATGTCGTTGGGCAGACCCTCTTCCTTGACCTGCTTGCCGGCGGCGATGGCGTGCTGGCGCAGACGCTCGTGGAGCTCCTGACGGTTGCCGCCCTTCTCCACGGCCTGCATCATGATGTTCTCGCTGGCCATGAAGGGCAGCTCAGCCATCAGGCGGCTGCGCACGACCTTCGGGTAGACCACGAGGCCGTCAGTGACGTTGAGCATGATGTTCAGGATGGCGTCGGCGGCGAGGAAGCCCTCAGCCATGGCAACGCGCTTGTTGGCGCTGTCGTCCAGCGTGCGCTCGAACCACTGGGTGCCGGTGGTGAAGCTGGGGTTGAGCACATCCACCATCAGGTAGCGGCTCAAAGCGCAGATGCGCTCGCAGCGCATGGGATTGCGCTTGTAAGGCATGGCGGAGGAACCGATCTGGTTCTTCTCAAACGGCTCTTCCATCTCCTTGAAGTTGGCCAGCAGGCGCAGATCGGTGGCGAACTTCATGCAGCTCTGGCCGATGCCAGCCAGTGCGTTGAGAATGAAGGCGTCCACCTTGCGGCTGTAGGTCTGGCCGGACACCGGGATGACGGCCTCGCTGTCGAAGCCCATCTCCTCGGCGATGGAAGCATCCACGGCGCGGATCTTGTCGGCATCGCCCTTGAACAGCTCCATAAAGGAAGCCTGAGTGCCGGTGGTACCCTTGACGCCGCGCAGCTGCAGGGTAGCCAGACGGTGGTCGATCTCGCTGAGGTCCATCACCAGCTCGTTGGCCCACAGGGTAGCGCGCTTGCCCACGGTGGTGGGCTGGGCAGGCTGGCAGTGGGTGTAGGCCATGCAGGGCATATCCTTATACTCCTTGGCGAACTTTGCCAGCTTTGCCAGCACGCCGATGAGCTTCTTGCGCACCAGCTCGAGGCCCTGACGCATCACGATGATGTCGGTGTTGTCTCCGACATAGCAGCTGGTGGCACCCAGATGGATGATGCCTGCCGCCTTGGGACACTGCTGGCCGTAGGCGTAGACATGGCTCATGACGTCGTGGCGCACCAGCTTCTCCCGCTCGATGGCGACTTCATAGTTGATGTCGTCCACATGAGCTTCCAGCTCGGCCACCATCTCGGGGGTGATATTGGTCAGGCCCTGCTTCATCTCGGCCCGGGCCAGGGCCACCCACAGGCGGCGCCAGGTGCGGAACTTGTTGTCGTCCGAGAAGATGTACTGCATCTCATCGGAGGCATAACGGGTGGAAAAAGGGCTGATATAACGGTCATGCTGAGACATTGGTTGTTTCCTCCTTGTAGCCCTCTCAGTCTGCCTCCGGCAGCCAGCTCCCCCAAAGGGGGAGCCATTGGCAAACCGGGTAACTCTGCGCTGTCCGCCGGAAGTGTACTGGCACATCAAAGGGCGGGCCTCGCTGCAGAGGGCAGAAGCTTCTCAGCAGGGCATTTTGTCAAGCTGCTGTGAATCTGTACAGCAGGGCACTATCGTTTCCGAAACAGAAAACTTTATTCATCCTGCTCAGACCTGACCGACACGCCAGTGGCTCCCCCTCTGGGGGAGCTGACGCGTAAGCGTCTGAGAGGGCTATTATACCATCAAATCTTGAAATAGTCCACGCCGCCCTCGAAAATAGGCTGGTACTTGTCGCCGGTGACGTTCTTGTACAGGTACTCGCCGCTGCGCTCCGAATGGCCCATCTTGCCGAAGACACGGCCATCCGGGCTGGTGATGCCCTCGATGGCGAGGACGGAGCCGTTGGGGTTGTACTTCATGTCCATGCTGGGGCTGCCGTTCTGATCGACGTACTGGGTCGCGATCTGGCCGTTGGCGATGAGGGTATCCAGCACGCTCTGAGGTGCCACGAAGCGGCCCTCACCATGGCTGATGGCCACGGTGTGCTGGTCGCCCACGCTGCACTTGGACAGCCAGGGGCTGCCGGTGGAGGTGATGCGGGTGCGCACTAGCATACTCTGGTGGCGGCCGATGGTGTTGAAGGTCAGGGTCGGGTCGCAGGCCGTGATGGGGCGGATGTCGCCGTAAGCGGCCAGACCCAGCTTGATGAGGGCCTGGAAGCCGTTGCAGATGCCCAGCATCAGACCATCCCGGTGCTGCAGCAGGTCGCGGACTGCCTCAGTGACCGCAGGGTTGCGGAAGAAGGAGGCGATGAACTTTGCGCTGCCGTCCGGCTCGTCGCCGCCGGAGAAGCCGCCGGGCAGCATGACGATCTGGCTCTCGTTGATGGCCTTGACCAGTGCCTCGCAGCTGGCGGTGACGTCAGCGGGGGTCAGGTTGCGGATGACCAGCACCTCGGGGTCCGCACCGGCGCGGGCAAAGGCGTGGGCGGTGTCGTACTCGCAGTTGGTACCCGGGAAGACCGGGATGATGACCTTCGGCTTTGCCACGCCGATCTTGGGCGCAGCGGGGGCGGTCAGGCTGCCGTTGATCTTCTCGACGGCGGGGCCGGCCTTGCGGTAGGGATAGACGGGCTCGAGCTTGCTCTCCCAGATCTCCTGCAGCTGAGCCATATCCAGCTTGTCGCCGCAGCACTCGAAGGTGTAGTCTGCGGTGGTCTCGCCCAGCAGCTCACCAGCCGGGGCGTCAGAGACCATCTCCAGCACGATGGAGCCGTACATGGGCTTAAACATATCGTGGGTGGTCATGTTGTTCATCATCTTGAAGCCGATGCGGTTGCCCAGACCCATCTTGAAGAGAGCCTCGGCCAGACCGCCATAGCCCACAGAGGAAGCAGCGGCCACCATGCCATCCTCCATCATCTGCTCAACTTTCTTGTAGTTGGCCTTCAGGGAGAAGAAGTTGGGGCAGCCGGTGACGGGGTCCAGGATGGGCCGGATGAGGACGACGGTGCTCTCAGGCTTCTTGAACTCGGTGGAGACGACGCGGCCGGCCTTGCCGATGGCGGTGGCGAAGGACACCAGCGTGGGAGGCACATCCAGCTGCTCGAAGGAGCCGGACATGCTGTCCTTACCGCCGATGGAGGCGATGCCGAGGCCGATCTGCGCGTCCAGTGCGCCCAGCAGAGCGGCCAGCGGCTTGCCCCAGCGCTCCGGGGAAGTGCCAAGGCGCTCGAAGTACTCCTGGAAGGTCAGGTAGGCGTCCTCATAGCGGAAGCCGGAGGCCACCAGCTTGGTCACACTCTCGACGACGGCCATCCGTGCGCCCACATACTGGTTGGCGCTCATGAGGTAGGGGTTGTAGCCCCATGCCATGCCAGAGCAGGTGTTGGTCTCGCCGTCCACGGGCAGCTTTGCGACCATGGCGTTCTGGGGGGTCAGCTGGCATGCGCCGCCGAAGGGCATCAGCACGGTGGCCGCGCCGATGGTGGAGTCGAACCGCTCAGAAAGGCCCTTCTTGCTGCAGACGTTCAAATCGCCCACCATATTCTTCATCTTCTGCTCAAAGGTCACGCCGGCCCACTGGGGCTGCCAGACAGTCCCCTTCTCGATGTGGACGTTCTGGTGCTTCTCAGCGCCGTTGGAGTTCAGGAACTCGCGGCTGATGTTGACGATGGACTTGCCGTTCCACACCATGTTCAGGCGCTTTTCCTCGGTGACCTTTGCCACGGGGGTGGCCTCAAGGTTCTCCTCGGTGGCGATGGCGATGAACTTGTCTACGTCCTCCGGGGCCAGAGCCACAGCCATACGCTCCTGGCTCTCGCTGATGGCCAGCTCGGTGCCGTCAAGGCCGTCATACTTCTTGGTGACCTTGTTCAGGTCGATATACAGGCCGTCGGCCAGCTCGCCGATGGCGACAGAGACGCCGCCGGCGCCGAAGTCGTTGCAGCGCTTGATCATCTTGCAGGCGTCCTCGCGGCGGAACAGGCGCTGCAGCTTGCGCTCGATGGGGGCGTTGCCCTTCTGGACCTCAGCACCGCAGTGCTCGAGGCTGTCCAGCTTGTGGGCCTTGGAGGAACCGGTGGCACCGCCGATGCCGTCGCGGCCGGTGCGGCCGCCCAGCAGGACGATGACGTCGCCGGGAGCGGGGCATTCGCGGCGGACGTGGGAGGCGGGCGTCGCGCCCACAACAGCGCCGATCTCCATCCGCTTTGCCACATAGCCGGGGTGATAGATCTCATCCACCTGACCGGTGGCAAGGCCGATCTGGTTGCCGTAGGAGGAATAACCGGCGGCAGCGGTGGTCACCAGCTTGCGCTGGGGCAGCTTGCCGGGCAGGGTCTCACTGACGGGCTTGAGGGGGTCGCCTGCGCCGGTGACGCGCATGGCCTGATAGACGTAGCTGCGGCCGGACAGCGGGTCACGGATCGCACCGCCGATGCAGGTGGCAGCGCCGCCGAAGGGCTCGATCTCCGTCGGGTGGTTGTGGGTCTCGTTCTTGAAGAGGAACAGCCAGTCCTCGTCCTTGCCGTTGACGTCGCACTTGATCTTCACGGTGCAGGCGTTGATCTCCTCGGACTCGTCGAGGTTCTTCAGGATGCCCTGCTTTTTCAGTTCCTTGGCACCGATGGTGGCCAGATCCATCATGCAGCGGGGCTTGTTCTCCCGGCCAAGGTCGGCGCGCATGGCCATGTAGCGGTCGAAGGCCTCCTGCACCACGGCATCGTCGATCCGGACGTCATCCAGAATGGTCCCGAAGGTGGTGTGGCGGCAGTGGTCCGACCAGTAGGTGTCGATCATCTTGATCTCGGTGATGGTCGGGTCACGCTTCTCCGAGCGGAAATACTCCTGGCAGAACTTGATGTCGCCCAGGTCCATGGCGAGGCCCTTCTCGTCGATGAACTTTTTCAGGCCCGCCTCATCCAGCTCGTTGAAGCCGTCCAGCACCTCCACTTCGGTGGGGACGGGATACTCCATCTTCAGGGTAGCCCTGGTGTCCAGCGAAGCCTCGCGGGCCTCCACCGGGTTGATGACGTATTTCTTGATCTCAGCCACCTGCTCATCGGTCAGGGTGCCTTCCAGCAGGTAGACGCGGGCAGAGCGCACCAGCGGGCGGTCGCCCTGGCTGATGAGCTGGATGCACTCGGCGGCAGAGTCGGCGCGCTGGTCGAACTGGCCGGGCAGATACTCCACGGCGAAAGACACGCCGTCGGAGACGGGCAGCTCAGCATAGGTGTTATCCACCGGCGGCTCACTGAACACGGTGGGGACGCACTGCTCGAACAGAGCCTCGTCGATGCCCTCCACGTCGTAGCGGTTGAGCAGACGCAGGCCGTTCAGCTCCTTGATGCCCAGCAGAGAGACGAGCTCATTGCGCAGGCTCTGGGCCTCGCCGTCGAAGCCGGGTTTCTTTTCAACATAGATACGATATACCATTGGAAAATCCCCCTTGTTGTCAGCCCTCTCAGTCACCTTCGGTGACAGCTCCCCAAAAGGGGGAGCCACTGGCGTGCCGGTCAGGCCGCACAGCCTGAGAGGAGTTTTATTTTACCAGAAACAGAAGTGCTCCGCTGTCCAGATTCACGACATCTTAACAAGTATTATTGTTCAGAAGCCGCTTTTCTTGACAACAGCGCACTGTATTTTGCGGCATATATGCTTTCAGCAGTCAGCTCAGAGCTTCCCGGCCTGCCAATGGCTCTCCCTCTGGGAGAGCTGGCAAAGCCGTCAGGCTTTGGCTGAGAGGGCTTTCAGCGCCCGCATCCCGATGTCGGTGCGCTTGTGCAGCTTGTCGAAGTGGATGTGCTCCGCCGCCTCGTAGGCGATGGAGATGGCGCGGGGCAGGCCGGGCGCGGTGGCCGTCACACCCAGCACACGGCCGCCGTTGGTGACGAGCTGGCCGTCCTCGGTGAGGGCCGTGCCGGAGTGGTAGACCGTGACGTCCGGCTCATCGGGCAGCTGGCCGTCCACGAGGCCGGTGATGGGCTTGCCCTTCTCGTAGGCCACCGGGTAGCCGCCGGAAGCGAGGATGACGCAGGCGGCAGCGCCGTCCGAGAACCTGACCTCGGTGTCGGCCAGCGTCCCCTCGGTGCAGGCGGTCATGACCTTGAGCAGGTCGCTTTCCAGCAGGGGCAGCACCACCTGGGTCTCAGGGTCGCCGAAGCGGCAGTTGTACTCGATGACCTTCGGGCCGTCCGGGGTGAGCATCAGGCCGAAGTAGAGACAGCCCTTGAAGGGGCAGCCCTCAGCGTTCATGGCCTTGATGGTGGGCAGGAAAATTTTCTCCATGCACTCGGCAGCGATGGCCGGAGTGTAATAGGGGTTCGGCGCGACGGTACCCATGCCGCCGGTGTTCAGGCCGGTGTCGTGGTCGTTGGCCCGCTTGTGGTCCATGGAGGAGACCATGGGCTTGACCACCTTGCCGTCGGTGAAGCTCAGCACGCTGACCTCGGGGCCGGTGAGGAATTCTTCCACCACGACATGGTTGCCGGAAGCGCCGAACTTTTTGTCCAGCATGATCTCCTTGACGCCCTCGGCGGCCTGCTCTTCGTTCTCGCAGATGAGCACGCCCTTGCCCAGCGCAAGGCCGTCGGCCTTGATGACCACCGGGTATTTGCCCTCAGCCTTGATGTATTCCATGACCTTGGCGGGGTCGTCGAAGGTCTCATACTTTGCGGTGGGGATGCCGTACTTCTTCATGAGGTCTTTCGAGAAGACCTTGGATGCCTCGATGCGGGCAGCGGCCTTGTCCGGGCCGAAGGCCGGGATGCCGGCTGCCGCCAGCGCATCCACCATGCCCAGTGCCAGCGGGTCGTCCTGAGCCACCACGACGTAGTCGAACTTTTCCGTCTCCGCAAAGCCGACCATCGTTTCCACATCGGTGGCCTTGATGTTGACGCAGTGGGCGTCATAGCCGATGCCGCCGTTGCCGGGCGCACACCAGACTTCGCCGCAGTCGGGGCTCTTCTTCAATGCCTTGATGATGGCGTGCTCGCGTCCGCCGCCGCCAACGACCAGAATTTTCTTTTTCATAGTTACACCTTCTCTGTAGCCCTCTCAGTCAAAGCCTTCCGGCTTTGCCAGCTCCCCCAAAGGGGGAGCCTCTGGCGTGTCGGCAAGGCTCATAAAGGCTGAGAGAGTTTTTTTGTATCAGAAACTGTAGTGCTCCGCTGCTCAGACCAGCTGCTTCTGACCTCTGTAGCAAGGCCCGGCATTTTGCGGCATCGCGAGCTTCGCTCGTCGAGCTTTGTCTGCCCGGCCTGCCAATGGCTCTCCCTTTGGGAGAACTGGCGCGCAAGCGCCTGAGAGGGCAAGCCCGGTACGACAATGCCGCCGCACAGCGATAGGCAGACTCTTTGTCAGAGCGATATTATCGACGTGCCTGTGGATTTTTCTCAGCGTCCTTGCCCTCTCCGTCACCTCCGGTGACACCTCTCCCAAAGGGAGAGGCTTTTTAGTGATGGAACAGCCGGATGCCGCAGAATGCCATTGCGATGCCGTACTTGTTGCAGGTGTCGATGACCTGCTGGTCGCGGATGGAGCCGCCGGGCTGGACGATGGCCGTCACGCCGGAACGGCGTGCGCGCTCGATGTTGTCGCCGAAGGGGAAGAATGCATCCGAGCCGAGGCAGACGCCGGTGACGTGGCTCAGGTACTCTTTCTTTTCCTCAGCGGTCAGCGGCTCGGGCTGACGGGTGAAGTTCTCGGCCCAGACGTCGTCACCGATGACGTCCTCGGGGGTGTCGCCGATGTAAACATCAATGGCGTTGTCGCGGTTGGGCTTTGCCACATCGTCACGGAAGGGCAGGTCCAGCACCTTCGGCATATGGCGCAGCTGCCAGTTGTCGGCCTTCTGGCCTGCCAGACGGGTGCAGTGGATACGGCTCTGCTGGCCGGCACCCACGCCGATGGTCTGGCCGCCTGCGGTGTAGCAGACGCTGTTGGACTGGGTGTATTTCAGGGTGATGAGAGCAATGATGAGGTCGCGCTTCTGCTCCTCGGTCACAGTCTTGTTCTCGGTGACCCAGTTGGTCAGCATGGTGTCGGCGTTGATGGCCAGCTCGTTGCGGCCCTGCTCGAAGGTGATGCCGTAGACCTGCTTGTGCTCCACGGGGTTCGGCTTATAGGCCGGGTCGATGGCGACCACGTTGTAGCCGCCCTTCTTCTTGCTGGCAAGAATGGTCAGCGCCTCCGGCTCATAGCCCGGGGCGATGATGCCGTCAGACACTTCGTGCTGGATGAGCTTTGCAGTCGGCACATCGCAGACGTCGGAGAGGGCGATCCAGTCGCCGAAGGAGGACATCCGGTCCGCACCGCGGGCGCGGGCATAAGCGCAGGCCAGCGGCGAAAGCTCCATGTCCGGGGCGATGTGGTACATCTTCCGCTCCACATCGGTCAGGGGCAGACCGAGAGCTGCGCCGGCCGGGGAGACGTGCTTGAAAGAAGCGGCAGCGGGCAGGCCGCAGGCCTCCTTCAGCTCCTTGACCAGCTGGATGGAGTTCAGGGCATCCAGAAAATTGATGTAGCCGGGCTTGCCGTTCAGGACGGTGACGGGCAGGTCAGAGCCATCCTCCATATAGATGCGGCTGGGCTTCTGGTTGGGGTTGCAGCCGTACTTCAGTGCAAGTTCATTCATTGGTGCATCCTCCTTGTGTCTTAGGTTATTCTTCCTCGGCGTCGAGCTTTTTGAGCAGTTCCAGCTCTTCGGGCAGCAGCTCCGGCTCCTCGGGGTCGTCGAGGTCGCTGCACACAGCGTCGTATTTGTTGAAGATCATGTCGCCGCTCTCGCCGGTCTCCAGGTCGATGACCCGGGCGAAGAGGCTGACCTTGTTGTCGGGGTTCAGGTTCTGCCACAGGCCGTGGGCGAAATCGCCGATGGTGCGGGGGCAGGCGAAGCGGAGCGGCTCCCCCTCAAAGCTGGGGATGGGGCTGCCGTTGTGCTTGTAGGTGCTGATGAAGTGGCCCTCACCGGCCACGGGCTGGGGATAGTCGAAGAAATAGCGCTGGACGCTCTCGCCGTTGCCGTCGGCAGACTTGAGGATGCTCATCTGGTAGCTGCCGTCTGCGTACACCACAGCGGAGATGCGGGGAGTGTAGTTGGGCTCGTCCGGCTCAAAGGTGCGGGTGCGCAGGGCGTCGGCAAAGCTCTTGCCCCGGCTCATCTCGTCAAAGATGGTGTCGGTCTGGTCGCCGTTGGTGACGATATGGGTCTTGCCGAGGGTCAGCACGGGGTTATAGATGATGAGGCTGGGGTCCTCGAGCTTGGCCGGGTCGGCAGCCATGGTGCAGATGCCGCCGCGCTCCGGCACCGGGTCGAAGACACGGTTGCGGCTGTTCTCGCTGCGGCCCATGATGAAATAGCCGATGAACATCTGACGGCCATCCGGAGCCTTTGCCACGGCGATGCCGCGGCCGGGGTACTCGTTCGCGGCCAGATATTCGTTCAGGTTGATTTTCTCCATTGTTATTCTCCTTTATCAAGAGTGCTTTTGGCTCCCCCTTTGGGGGAGTTGGCGCGAAGCGCCTGAGAGGGCAAGCCCGTTTACGTCGGGCAGCGTCCTTGCCCTCTCCGTCACGGCTGACGCCGTGCCACCTCTCCCAAAGGGAGAGGCTGAAACAACGCCCTGCTGTCCTTTACTTTATCTCTCCGCTGCACACCATTGCCACAGCCTTCGGCAGCAGCTTCCATTCAGCCTGCTCCATCACACGCTTCTGCAGCACCTCAGGGGTGTCGCCGGGCAGGATGTCCACAGCCTTCTGCAGCAGGATAGGCCCGCCGTCGCACTCCTCATTGACGAAGTGGACGGTAGCGCCCGTCACCTTGCAGCCCCGGGCCAGCGCGGCCTCGTGGGGGCGCAGGCCGTACATTCCCGGCCCGCAGAAGGACGGGATGAGGGCGGGGTGGATATTCAGGATGCGGCGGGGATAGGCCTCGATGACGCTGGGGCCTAACACGGACAAAAAGCCTGCCAGGACCACAAGGTCAATGTGATGTTCTTTCAGCGTTTTCAGCAGTGCGGCGTCAAAATCCTCACTGGAAGCGTAATCCTTCCGGCGGACCACCACACCCTCGACGCCCGCCTTGGCGGCGCGTTCCAGCGCGTAGACGCCGGGTTTGGAGGCCACGACAAGCCTGATCTTGCCGCTGGGGTTCTCGCCCCGGGCCTCGCTGTCCAGCAGCGCCTGCAAATTGGTGCCGCCGCCGGACACTAACACTGCAATGTTCAGCACAGCTCGACACCCTCACCTTCTGCGATGACGCCCAGACGGTAAGCCTCCGGCTCGCCGTTGGCATGGAGGATCTCCAGTGCCTTGTCGGCCTGCTCAGCGGGGACGGTCAGCACCATGCCGACGCCCATATTGAAGGTGTTGAACATATCGTGCTCAGAGATGCTGCCGGTCTTCTGCATCAGATGGAAAAGGGCCGGAGTGCGGACATCCTCCTTCTTGATGCGGGCGCAGCAGCCCTTCTTCAGGCTGCGGGGGATATTCTCGTAGAAGCCGCCGCCGGTGATGTGAGAGATGCCCTTGACGTCCACTTCCTCCAGCACCTTCAGCACAGGCTTGACGTAGATCTTGGTGGGGGCCAGCAGGGCCTCGCCGAGGGTCTTGCCGCCCAGCTCCGCGGGGGCCGTCTTCAGGACGGCGGGGTCGCCGTCGATGTCAAAAATTTTGCGCACCAGCGAGAAACCATTGGAGTGGACGCCGGTGGAGGGCAGGGCGATGATGACATCGCCGGGCTTCATGGTCTCGTTATCGAGGATCTTTTCCTTGTCCACAACGCCCACGGTGAAGCCGGCCAGATCGTACTCGTCCTCCGGCATCATGCCCGGGTGCTCAGCGGTCTCGCCGCCCACCAGAGAGCAGTCAGCCTGGACGCAGCCCTCGGACACGCCCTTGACGATCTCGGCGATCTTCTCGGGGATGTTGCGGCCGCAGGCGATGTAGTCGAGGAAGACCAGCGGCTTTGCACCGGCGCAGATGACGTCATTGACGCACATCGCCACGCAGTCGATGCCGATAGTGTCGTGCTTGTCCATGATCATGGCGATCTTCAGCTTGGTGCCGACGCCGTCGGTGCCGGAGATGAGGACGGGGTGGTTGTAGCCGGTGCAGTCCAGCTCAAACAGGCCGCCGAAGCCGCCCAGACCACCGATGCAGTGCTCGTTCATGGTGCGGGCCACATACTGCTTCATGAGTTCGACCGAACGATAGCCGGCGGTGATGTCCACACCTGCGGCTGCATAGCTTTCCGAATAGCTCTTTTCCATTGTTACTCTCCTAACTTTTTCTCGTCCTTGGGACGGTCATTCAGGTGGCGTTCATGAATATCGGTGGAAAGCACCTCTTCCGGCTTCACCGCGTATTTGCCGGTAAAGCAGGCGGTGCAGAAGCCGCAGTTGGCGTTCTGGGCCAGCTGGACGACGTGCTCCGTGGAGAGGTAGCCCAGCGTGTCGGCACCAATGATCTCGTTGATCTGGTCCACCGTGCGGCCGGTAGCGACCAGAAGCTTCTGGTCGGGGATGTCGGTGCCGAAGTAGCAGGGATATTTGAAGGGGGGTGCCGAAACGCGGAAGTGGACTTCCTTTGCTCCGGCGTCCCGCAGCAGCTTGATGATGCGGGCAGAGGTGGTGCCGCGCACGATGGAGTCATCCACCAGCACGACCCGCTTGCCCTTGACGGTGCTGGTCACGGCGTTCAGCTTGATGCGGACGCTGTTCTCGCGCTGCTTCTGGCTGCCCTGGATAAAGGTGCGGCCGATGTACTTATTTTTAATAAAGCCGATGCCGTAGGGGATGCCGCTCTCCTGAGAGTAGCCAAGGGCGGCGTCGAGGCCGGAGTCCGGCACACCGATGACCACATCGGCCTCCACGGGGTGCTCCTGGGCCAGGAAGCGGCCAGCCTGCTTGCGGGCCTCATGCACCGAGCTGCCCTCGATGATGCTGTCGGGGCGGGCGAAATAGATGAACTCGAAGACGCACATCTGGCGGTCGGGACGGCCGCAGTGGTCTTTGATGGAGCGCAGCTCACCGGTCTTGGTGTCGGTGATGACGATCTCGCCGGGCTCCACGTCCCGCAGCAGGGTCGCGCCCACGGCGTCCAGCGCGCAGCTCTCGCTGGCAAAGACGTAGCCGCCGCCCGGCAGGGTGCCGATGCAGAGAGGGCGATAACCGCGGGGGTCACGGACCGCGATAAGCTTGGTGGCCGACATGACCACGAGGCTGTAAGCGCCTTCGAGGACGTCCATCGTCTTGCTGATGGCGATCTCGATGCTGCCCATCCGCAGGCGGTTGCGGGTGACGAGGTAGCAGATGACCTCGGTATCGGAGGAGCCATGGAAGATGGCGCCCTCGTTTTCCAGCTGGCGGCGCAGCTCCAGAGCGTTGGTCAGATTGCCGTTGTGGCAGAGGGCCATGGTACCCCGGCCATGGCGGACGATCATGGGCTGGGCGTTGGCCCGGATGCGGCTGCCGGAGGTGGCGTAGCGGACATGGCCGGTAGCCATGTGGGCCGTGGGCTTTGCCAGCGAGCCCAGCACCGCCGGGGTGAACACCTCATTGACAAGGCCGAGGTCCCGGTGGCCGTTGATGACACCGTCGTCGTTCACGGCGATGCCGCAGCTCTCCTGTCCGCGATGCTGCAGCGCGTACAGGGCTGAGTAGGCGGCAGCGGCCACGTCCTCGGTGCCGGCACGGTCATAGATGCCGAAAACGCCGCACTCTTCGTGAAGCGGGTATGCAAAATCAGACATTACAGTTCCTCGATCTCTTTCTGCAGTTTTTCTTCCTTGGCCGCGATCTGCCGGGCCATGGCGGCGCGCTCCGCATCCAGCTTCGCAGCCAGCGCCTCATCGCCGAGGGCCAGGATCTCAGCAGCCAGCCAGGCGGCGTTCTTCGCGCCGTTCAGGGCCACCGTGGCCACCGGGATGCCGCTGGGCATCTGGACGGTGGCCAGCAGAGCGTCCAGGCCGTCCATCGCGCCGCCCTTCATCGGGATGCCGATGACCGGCAGGGTGGTATTTGCGGCAAAAGCACCGGCCAGATGGGCCGCCATGCCTGCTGCGCAGAGGATGACGCCGAAGCCGTTGGCCCTGGCATTCTTGGCAAACTCCGCTGCCTCGGCAGGGGTGCGGTGGGCCGACAGGATATGCGCCTCAAAGGGGATGTCCAGCGCCTTGAGCTGGGCGCAGGCACCTTTCACCACCGGCCAGTCGCTGTCCGAACCCATAATAACTGCCACTTTACGAATCATCTGTATCCAACCTCTCTTTCTCTATCTCCCGCGACGAAAAACAAAAAAGGCTGTGATGTACTTACACCACGGCCTTTTATTTCATTCTGGACAGACTGGACCCGCAGCAGGTTACACGGAGCCCCTGATGCATTCCCGTACCGGGACGGCACATGGTACCCAGCAGCTCATTTCGCATTCTGCTCATCCTCCGCAAACCTCGTTGTCCACGCTGTTCTTCTCCGGCTGAAAAAAGAGTTCATGCGCTCTTCCGTCCGCCGTCTGACTACAGTATACGGCAAAAAAACGCCTTTGCAAAGAGCGTTCGGACAAATTTTCCCTTGTGTTCCCTGCTGTCAAAAAACTTTCAAAAATTTTGTGCAGTTTCGACACTGTTTTTCTTTTTAAGTACGACTTCTCAGAAAATCTTTTTATAATAAATATCCTCTTAAAGGCTCTCCCCTTGGGAGAGCTGGCGCGAAGCGCCTGAGAGGGCAGGGATGCCAAAGACAAAGTCTCTGCACAGCGCTAATATCTCTCTGACCAAACGTCTGCTTATCGCTGCGCGGTGGGTTTATCGTACCGGGCTTTCAGAAGATGATCTTTGCCGTAGTCGCCCGTGCGGCCTTGATGAGGTCGGCAGGAGCGCAGCAGACCTGCGTACCGATGCGCCCGCCGGAAACGTAGACCTTCGGCTGGCTCAGCACGCTCTCATCGAAGACGGTGGTGTACTGCTTTTTCATGCCCACCGGGCTGCAGCCGCCCCGGACATAGCCGGTGACTTTGTTGATGTCAGCGACGTGTATCATCGCCACGCTCTTTTCGCCCACGCTGCGGGCGGCGGCTTTCAGATCCAGCTCTGCCGCCACCGGGATGACGAAGACGAAGTAGTTCTTGCTGTTCCCCTGCGTCACCAGCGTCTTGTAGACGCAGGCAGGGTCTTCGCCGATGCTGGCGGCGACAGTCACGCCGTCCACAGCCACACCCTCTTCGTGGGGATATTCATGCGCGGTGTAGGCCACCTTGGCCCGCTCCAGAATGCGCATGGCGTTGGTTTTTGCTTCTTTGCCCATATGTAAGACCTCTATAATTGTTAGGATGGCCCTCTCAGTCTCGCTCTGCTCGACAGCTCCCCCTTTGGGGGAGCTGTCTGCGAAGCAGACTGAGAGGGCTACTTTATTTTACCACTTTCTCTCCCAAAATTCAAAAAATTTCGGAAAGACTATTGACTTCATGAAACTGAAGTGCTATGCTATGTCCATGCTCAATCACTTCACGATACTGAAGTTTGCAATACGGAAACATCAACGGCAAGGCGGCCTCATCTCCCCTGCCGTACCAGAACAGGAAAAGGAGAACCCGCCATGATCATCGTACTCAAACAGGACGCCCCCAAAGAGAAAGTCCATGAATTCTGCACCGAGCTGGAAGGCATGGGCCTGCAGATCAACGACTCCAAGGGCAGCGACACCCACATCCTCGGCCTCATCGGCGACACCAAGGCCATCGCGGAGAGCTGGGTGCTGGCAAACCCCGTGGTCGAGACCTGCCGCCGCGTGTCGGAGCCTTACAAGAAGGCCAACCGCAAGTTCCACCCGGACGACAGCGTCATCGACGTGGAGGGCGTGAAGATCGGCGGCGGCAGCTTCGCTGTCATCGCCGGCCCCTGCAGCATCGAGAGCGAGGAGCAGATCACCTACTGCGCCCAGCGCGTCAAGGCAGCCGGCGCTTCCCTGCTGCGCGGCGGCGCGTTCAAGCCCCGCACTTCCCCCTACTCCTTCCAGGGGATGCGCAGTGAGGGTCTCGACCTGCTCAAGCTGGCCCGCCGTGCCACCGGCTCCCCCATCGTCACCGAGATCATGAACACCGAACATCTGCCCCTCTTCGAGAACGTAGACCTCATCCAGGTGGGCGCCCGCAATATGCAGAACTTCGAACTGCTCAAGGCTGTAGGCCGTCAGAAAAAACCTGTCCTGCTCAAGCGCGGCCTCGCCAACACCCTCGAGGAGTTCGTCATGAGCGCCGAATACATTATGGCCGAGGGCAACGAGAACGTCATCCTCTGCGAGCGCGGCATCCGCACCTTTGAGACCAGTATGCGCAACACCCTCGACCTCGCCGGCGTGGTCATGCTTCATAAGATGACCCACCTGCCCGTCATCGTAGACCCCAGCCACGCCTGCGGCCACGCATGGATGGTGCCTCAGCTGGCCAAGGCCGCTGTCGCCGCCGGTGCCGACGGCCTGATGATCGAAGTCCACAACGACCCCGCCAAGGCCAAGTGCGACGGCGCACAGAGCCTGACCCCCGACCAGTTCGATGAGCTGATGGGCTTCATCCGTAAGGAAGTGGAGTTCTTCGGCAAGAAGATGAACTAAGTTACGCTTTCAGCGTTGACAATTCACGCTGAAACGATTATACTACAAATAAAGAAGGCACTGTCCCACAAATGGTCAGCGCTCTTCCGGCATTAGGTTAAAAGAATGACCGCTTGCTTTCGGAGGCAGAGGCGGTCATTTCTTTTTGTTGTTAAAAATGGTCCAGCTGATCTCAAAGGTAATGTAGATTGCCCCGCCGAGAAGCGTAAGCAACAATACGACCTGTTCAAACGTCATGGAACATCCCCCCTTTCGCTCTCGCGTCAGGGGAAGCAAAAAGTTTTTCGTCTCCACTGGCGCTTCGCCGGAGGAGCGTGACCACCTGCATTTGCAGACAGTGCCTGCCGCCTTTTCTGACGGCAGTTTCAGAATATCACAATTTTTGACAAAATACAATAGCGTCTTTCTTGTTCGACTGCTGCCCGCTTTGCAAAAAGGGTCGGCAGTCGTTTTCTTTTCCTGTTATCTGTGCTATACTATAGTATATTTACAAAAACTTCACTCTGAAAGAAAGAGGTTCACACTATGAAAGCACATATCGCACGCAACCAGAACGCCGGCGTCCCGCTGGCGCTGGGCTGGAACCTGTCCGCCGCCGACCGGGGCATCCTCGAGGGGATGGCTCCCGCCTTCGGCATGAAGCTGCTTCTCGTCTCCCCTGCCGATGCAGGCAAGACCGTCGCCCAACTGCTGGGCGAGGTGGAGGTCAAGACCTCCCGCACCCTCGTGCTGGAACCGGGCGCTTACCCTCCCGCACTGGTGCTGGCAAACTTCAAGGAAAAGGACCTCGACACCCTGCTGGACCTCATGAAGCAGGCACAGGTGAACATCCCCCTCAAGGCCGTGGTCACCCCGTCCAACAAGAACTGGGTCTTCGGCGACCTGCTGGCCCACCTGTCGGAAGAGCATGCCTCCTTCACCGCTGCGGCAAAGGAGCAGGCATGAGCATCAAGCGTTTCGTTTCCGCTCTGCTGACCGGGGCGCTCTGCCTCGGCGTCCTCACCGCCTGCGGCTCGACCCAGAAGCCCGCCTCTTCTGGCGTGAGCGCCGACGCCCAGCGGTACAGCACCATCTTCTATGATGCCTTCGACACTGTCACGCAGGTCATCGCCTACTGCGACAGCGAGGAGGAGTTCTCCCGTCAGATGGACGCCCTCCACACCGATTTGCTGGAATACCACCGCCTTTACGACATCTACAACGACTATGACGGCGTGGTGAATGTCAAGACCATCAACGACAACGCCGGCGTCGCACCCGTTCAGGTGGATGATAAGATCCTCGGGATGCTGGAACTGGCCCGGCAGATGTACGACACCACAAATGGCAAGCTGAACATCGCCATGGGCAGCGTCCTCCGCATCTGGCACGACTACCGCGAGGCCGCTGAAGCCAACACGAACGAGGCGGACAACAAGCTGCCCGAACAGGAGGCGCTGGATGCCGCCGCCCGGCACTGCGACATCTCCAACCTCGTCATCGACGAAAACGCCAAGACCGTCTATCTCTCCGACCCGGATATGTCCCTCGACGTGGGCAGTGTGGGCAAGGGCTACGCCGTGGAGATGGTGGCACAGGCCGCTGAGGCCCGGGGCCTGAAAAGCGCCCTCATCAGCGTGGGCGGCAACCTCCGCGCCATCGGCACGAAGCCCGACGGCTCCCAGTGGTCGGGCGGCGTGGAGAACCCGTGGAACGCCTCGGACGTCTACACTGCCAGCTCTTCCTACGTCTCCGGTGTCAACATGAGCGACATGGCTCTCGTCACCAGCGGCAACTACCAGCGGTACTACGTCGTGGACGGTGTGCGCTACCACCACCTCATCGACCCGGATACCCTCTGGCCCGCCCGTTATTTCGACAGCGTGAGCGTCCTCTCCCCCGACTCCGGCGCAGCCGACTGCCTCACCACCGGCCTGTTCTGTATGTCCCTTGAGGATGGCCAGAAGCTCATCGAGTCCCTCGACGGTGTGGAGGCCCTCTGGTGTACCCCGGACGGCGAAGTCATCCAGTCCAGCGGATGGGCCGACCACGAGAAAAAATAACAGAAAGCGAAAGTCCCCTCTTCGTCACGGTTCTTGCTCCAATGACGAAGAGGGGACTTTTATATACTACATATCAAGAATATTTCCGCGCGTTCACTCTTCCATGCAGGCATACCTTGCCATTAGGACAGCCCCGCCGGTCACGAGTGCAGTGACAAGCTCCACCACCCAGACAGATGCCACTGCACTGAGCAGAACGGACAGCGAGTCGATGACAAAGTGGAACAGGTAGGCCCGCACCAGCTCCATGGGGGCCTTTTTGCGGATGGACTGGAACACCAGAATCGACAGGCTCAGATGGAGCACCACCGCAATGATCCGCTCTACGCCGCCTGCAAAAAACGTCAAGCTCGGTGTCGTCCACAGCGCCGAAAGAGCTGCTGCCGTGTCTGCCGCCTTCTCTGCGTCAAGAGTCGCCAGCTGTGCAGACATGGTGCCGGAATTTATCATCACGGCACTTGCGATGTTGTTGATAGATGCCACGCCGCACAGAAGCATTGCCTCCACGCCGCCGTGTCCGGCACCATACATAAAGGCATTCGGAAAATCCATCGGCTTCACCAGAAACCTCATGGCGATGTAACGACCGGTCTCTTCAAAAAGAGCTGCCATCAGGCCGCCATAGACTGCGTATAGGATCACGCTTCCGGTCAGCGCTTCTCCGGCCAGCTGGAACACGATGCGATGGATGGCAGCTTCCAGCATCAGCACCATCACGAAGAAAACGCCGCACCCGATAAAGAACGGTGCAGTCTTCGCACCCAGCTTCTTCTTTGCGTAAACAAAGAGGCCTATGGGAAGTGCGAAGGAGACGACAAGCGAAAACACCATGCCTGCAATGCTTGCCCCGGGTACCATACCTACTGTCATAGTCATCCTCCCTGCCGATATACCATCGGCGTTTTTGTAGGGCCTGCCCCCGGAGGGGAGCAGGGTCATTCAATATCCAGTTCCGGCGGCAGGTCGATCTGATCGGAGACGTACCGGCCGTTCTTTTTGCGCTGACGCACACACTCGGTGAGGAGATACTCGATCTGCCCGTTCACCGAGCGGAAATCGTCCTCAGCCCATGCGGCAAGGGCCTCATAGAGCTTTGCGTTCAGGCGCAGGGGGATCTGCTTTTTGGGCTCTGCCATCAGTACAGGCTGCCGCTGTTCACGATGGGCTGTGCGTCCCGGTTGCCGCAGAGCACCACCAGCAGGTTGGAGACCATGGCCGCTTTCCGTTCGTCATCCAACTCCACCACTTTGTTTTCGCTCAGCCGGTCCAGTGCCATCTCCACCATGCCCACGGCGCCGTCCACGATCATCTTGCGGGCGTCGATGATGGCGCTGGCCTGCTGGCGCTGGAGCATCACTGCGGCGATCTCCGGCGCATAGGCCAGATAGGTGATCCGGGCCTCCACCACCTCGATGCCTGCCTCAGCCACGTTTTTCTGGATCTCGTCCCGGATGCGGGCCGCCACCACCTCCGAGGAGCCCCGCAGGCTGCCCTCGTCGGCCACGCCGTCGCCGGTGGTGTCCACGTTGGGGGCCACATCGTAGGGGTACACCCGCACCACGTTCCGCAGGGCGCTGTCGCACTGGAGGGAGAGGTACTCCTTGTAGTTATCCACATTGAATACGGCCTTTGCGGTATCGGTCACGCGCCAGATGACGGCGATGCCGATCTCCACCGGGTTGCCCAGACAGTCGTTGATCTTCTGCCGGGAGTTGTTGAGTGTCATCATTTTAAGAGAAATTTTCTTGCCCATGCCGTCGCTCTGGGAGACGGCATGGGTGCCGCCGTCCACGTCGCCGCTCTGGCTCAGTTTGGTGCCTGCCGCCGGGTTGACGGCGGTGCAGAAGGGGCAGACCCAGTAGAAGCCCGGCTCCCGCAGGGTGCCTGCATAGTGGCCGAAGAGGGTGAGCACCAGCGCTTCCTGCGGCTTGAGCACCTTGAAGCCCGGGAGGGCGATAATGCCCGCAATGTAGCCGAGGATGGCGACGACGAGCAGGAAGCCGCCGAGGGCGTTTTCCCCGCGTTCCAGATGACCGATGGCGTACACGAAGAGCGCTGCGCCCGACGCAAAAACGATGAAGCAGAGCGGCAGCATCGAGAAGCCGCTTTTTTGGGCGGTGAGAGCTTTTTCTTCCATGAAGTTCCCTCCTTTGATGGGTGTGGAAGCGATTGATTTGATATTAAAATCATATCACTTTACGAGATAGGTGTCAAGAGGGAAAAGAAAAACCCTCTCAGTCGCACTCCGTGCGCCAGCTCCCCCGAAGGGGGAGCTCATGCAGCGCCTTGGATAAAGGCAGCATGACCTTGCCCTTCGGGAGAGGTGGCATTGCGAAGCAATGACAGAGAGGGTTCTTTTATCGCTTGTATTTGGCAGCGGTCTGCAGACGCTGCATGGCGCGGTCCAGAGCGATCTTGGTCTGGTAATACTCGTGCATGCTCTGCTTATGCTGCAGGCGCTCTTCGGCGCGGATGCGGGCGGCCTCGGCACGGTTCTTGTCGATGTCCTCGGGACGCTCGGCGCTGTCCACCAGCAGAAGCACGAAGGTGGGCGTCACCTCAGCGATGCCGTCGCCGACCAGAATCTCGCGGGTCTCGCCGTCCACAGTGAACTTGAGCATCCCCATGTGGATAGCCACCAGCACCGGGCTGTGGCCGGCCTGAACACCGTAGACGCCGTCCTTCACGGGCAGCACCATGCTCTCGCAGCTGCCCTGATAGAACTCACCGCTGGAAGCCGTGATGTTGAGGATGAAGCTGTTCATCAGGCCTCACCGCCTTTTTCCTCCGCCAGCTTGTCCGCTGCCTTCTTGCGGGCGTCGTCGAGGGTGCCTACGTTGAAGAAGGCCCACTCGGGCAGGTCGTCGCACTTGCCGTCCACGATGGCGGCAAAGCCCTTGACCGTCTCGGCCAGCGGCACATATTTGCCGGGCAGGCCGGTGAAGTTCTCAGCCACCGAGAAGGGCTGGGACAGGAACTTCTGCAGCTTACGCGCACGGGTGACGGTGAGCTTGTCTTCCTCGCCCAGCTCGTCCATGCCCAGAATGGCGATGATGTCCTGCAGCTCCTGATAGCGCTGCAGCGTTGCCTGCACCTTGCGGGCCACGCGGTAGTGCTCCTCGCCCACGATGTCGGCTTCCAGAATGCGGGAGGTGGAAGCCAGCGGGTCCACGGCGGGATAGATGCCCTGCTCGACGATTTTACGGCTCAGGACGGTGGTAGCGTCCAGATGTGCAAACGTGGTAGCGGGGGCGGGGTCGGTCAGGTCGTCGGCGGGGACGTAGACGGCCTGCACCGAGGTGATGGAGCCGTCGCGGGTGGAGGTGATACGCTCCTGCAGAGCGCCCAGCTCGTTGGCCAGCGTGGGCTGATAGCCGACAGCCGAGGGCATACGGCCCATCAGAGCGGAGACCTCAGAGCCGGCCTGCACGAAACGGAAGATGTTGTCGATGAAAAGCAGCACGTCCTTGTGGGTCTCCTCGCGGAAATACTCGGCCATGGTCAGGCCGGTCTCCGCCACCCGCATACGGGCTCCTGGGGGCTCGTTCATCTGACCGAAGACCAGCGCGGTCTTGTTCAGGACGCCGGAGGCGTTCATCTCGCCCCAGAGGTCGCAGCCCTCACGGGAGCGCTCGCCGACGCCGGTGAAGATGGAGTAGCCGCCGTGCTCGGTGGCCACGTTGTGGATCAGCTCCTGGATCAGGACGGTCTTGCCGACGCCTGCGCCGCCGAACAGACCGATCTTGCCGCCCTTGGCGTAGGGGGCCAGCAGGTCGATGACCTTGATGCCCGTTTCCAAAATCTCAGTAGCGGGCTTCTGCTCTGCAAAGCTGGGGGCCTTGCGGTGGATGGGCCAGTGCGGCACATCGTCCACAGAGCCCTTGCCGTCGATGGGGCGGCCCAGCGGGTCGAACATACGGCCCAGCGTGGCCTCGCCCACCGGGGCAGTCAGGCCGTGGCCGGTGGCGGTGACTTCCATACCCTTGCCCAGACCTTCGCTGGCCGAGAGCATGATGCAGCGCACCGTCGATTCGTTGACGTGCTGCGCCACCTCCATCGTGCGCTCGGTGCCTTCTGCGGTCACGGTCAGCGCTTCCTGCAGGGCAGGCAGTCGGCCTGCGGTGAACTGCACGTCCACCACAGGGCCGGCCACGCGAATAATTTTTCCCTGTATCATAGATTTGCCTCGTATATTTAGATGTGTCAACCTCTCAGTCTCGCATTCGCTCGACAGCTCCCCTACCGAGGGGAGCCTCTGGCGAAGAGATGAAGCTTTACGGAATGCCAAAGCCTCTCCTCGATAGGAGAGGTGGCAGCGCGCAAGCGCTGACGGAGAGGTTATTCTTGTGATTTCACCGCAGACGCGCCGCCGATGATCTCGGTGATCTCCTGGGTGATGGAGCCCTGGCGGGTGCGGTTATATTCCAGCTGCAAGTCGCGTATCATATCGTTGGCGCTCTTGGTGGCCGAATCCATGGCGGTCATGCGGGCGCTCTGCTCCGCGCAGAAGCTCTCGGTCATGGCACCGAAGATCATGCCGTGCATATAGATAGGAGCGGTCTGCTCGAACACCGTCCATGCGTCCGGCACCAGCTCGACTTCGCTGCGGGGATCACCCAGACCCTTGGGGGCGGGCTGCAGATGCTCGCGGTCCAGCGGCAGCAGACGCACCATGACCGGCTCACTGGTGAGCGCGTTCTGGATCTTGGTGTAGATAAGATAGATCTCATCCAGTTTGCCCGACTTGAAGTCGTCGATGGCGTCCACCGTGATGTCACGGGCGCGCTGCAGCGACGGGGCGGTCGCGCCGTACTGGAACTCCTGCACCAGACGGGGGTCTTTGCGGAGGGCGCGGTAGCCCACCTGACCGATGACATAGAAACGGTCGTTCCTCTCAGCCTTTTCCAGCAGGAGTTTCAGCACGTTCTGGTTGAAAGAGCCTGCCATGCCCTTGTCTGCCGTCAGCACCAGATAGGCGCGGCGGAGATCGCCGTCCTCTCTCTGCCGCTCGTGGAAGAACGGATGCACCGGCTCATCAGGCAGATGGGGGACGACACGGGAGATGGTGTCTCTCATGCGGGTGAAGTAGGGCAGGACGTTCTGGTAGTTCTTGCGTGCCTTGCGCAGCTTGGAGGAAGAGATCAGATACATCGCGTTCGTGATCTTGCGGGTATCCTGAATGCTCTCGATGCGCTCTTTCAGCAGCTTACTGGACGCCATGACTCTCGCCTCCCTCGTAGGCCTTCCATGCGTTCAGGATGGTGTCGGTCTGCTCGGGAGTGAGCTTGCCGGTGGCCGTGATGGCATCCATCGTGCCGGACACATCTGCATGGAACTGGCGAACAAAGGCAGCGGTGCGCGCCCGCTGCTCAGCGAGAGGCACTTCGTCCAGCATCCCGTGGGAAGCCAGCACAAGGGTGACCACCTGCTCGGCGTCGGTCTTGGGCTGATAGAGCGGCTGCTTGAGCATCTCGGTCAGAGCCTTGCCGTGCTCGAGCTGATGGCGGGTCTCGGCGTCCAGATCGGAGCTGAACTGCGCGAAGGACTCCATATCCTTGTACTGAGCCAGCTCGATACGCAGGTTGGCGTTGGCCTTCTTCATGGCCTTGGTCTGGGCTGCGCCGCCGACACGGGAGACGGACAGGCCCACGTTGACAGCCGGGCGGTTGCCGGCGTTGAACAGAGCGCTCTCGAGGAAGATCTGACCGTCGGTGATGGAGATGACGTTGGTGGGGATGTAAGCGGACACGTCGCCTGCCTGAGTCTCAACGATGGGCAGTGCGGTGATGGAGCCGCCGCCCAGTGCGTCGCTCATGCGGCAGGAGCGCTCCAGCAGACGGGAGTGCAGATAGAAGACGTCGCCGGGGTAAGCCTCACGGCCCGGAGAACGGCGGAGCAGCAGAGAGATGGCACGGTAGGCCACCGCGTGCTTGGAGAGGTCATCGTAGACGATGAGGACGCTCTTGCCCTGCGCCATGAAATACTCGGCCAGTGCCGTACCGGCGTAGGGTGCGATGTACTGCAGCGGGGCGCTGTCGGAAGCGGTAGCCGCCACGATGGTGGTGTAGCCCATCGCGCCGTGCTTCTTCAGGTCTTCGGCCACGCGGGCGATGGAAGAAGCCTTCTGGCCGATGGCGACGTAGATGCAGAGCACGCCGGTGTCCTTCTGGTTCAGGATGGCATCGGTGGCGATCGAGGTCTTGCCGGTCTGGCGGTCGCCGATGATCAGCTCACGCTGGCCGCGGCCAATGGGGAACATTGAGTCGATGGCGAGGATGCCGGTGTGGAGCGGCGTATCCACGCTCTGGCGCTCGAGGATGCCGGGGGCCTGCTTCTCGATGGGGTTGTAGCCCACAGCCTCGATGGGGCCTTTGCCGTCGATGGGCTCGCCCAGCGGGTCGATGACGCGGCCAAGGAAGCCGTCGCCCACCGGGATGCCGGCACGCTTGCCGCTGCGGGTGACCATGGTGCCGACGCCGACGGTCTCAGCGCCGTCGAAGAGCATGATGCCCAGACGGCCCGGCTCGACGCTCTCCACCATGCCCTTGGCGCCATTCTCGAAGGTGACGATCTCGCCGTAGACGGCGCGGTCCATGCCTTCCACTTCCACGATGCCGTCGGCGGAGGAGATGACCACGCCGCCCTCTTCGCTGGTGGCGGCGGGCTTGTAGTCCTCGATGCGGGTCTTGAGGGTGGCCAGAGAGGGCTTGTCGGCCATCATCTGGTCGATGGCGTGGCGGCCGGAGTTATCGAAGACGCGGTCGCCGATCTGCAGCACATAGCCGGAGAGGAGTCTGTCGTCCACCGTGACGTTCAGGATGACCTCGGTGGCGTCGTACAGCTTCGCGACCTCTTTCTTGATGCGCTCCAGGTCCTCCTCGCGGGGGGTGCGGGCGGCACGGAGGTCAGCTTTGACGATGCGGTTGGCCGAGAAGAACTCGGTGCTGAATTCACTTGCCATTTTCAGCCCCCGCTTTCTCCAACAGGTCGTCCAGCAGGCGGGCGTCGTCCTGCTCGTTCAGGTTGCGGGCCAGCAGCTTCTCGCACATGGCGCGGGCCAGTGCAGTGGTCTGGGCGTCAGCCTGACGCAGCTTGTGCTGGCGCTCGGCCTCGGCGGCAGCTTTGCCCTCGGCCAGGATGGCGTCGGCCTGCTGCTGGGCGTCAGCCAGCAGCTGCTGCTTGTCCTTTTCGGCCTGCTGCTCGTAGGCAGTGCGGCGGGCAGCAGCCTCGGTGTCCACATTGCGCAGCTTTGCCTGCGCGTCGTTCAGGGCCGCAGCGGCCTCCTGCTTGGAGGTCTCGGCGGCGTTCAGTGCGTCATCCACCTGCTTCTGGCGCTGTGCGATGATGTTCATGACGGGCTTGTACAGGAACTTGCGCAGCAACAAAAACAGAACCAGAATGTTGACGACTGTATACAGAAGGTTCAGATTCAGAGTCAGCATTCGTCATGCCTCCGTTATCAACCCAGGAACAGGATGATGAGCAGAGCAACGACGAAGCCGAAAATTGCAGTACCTTCGGCCAGAGCTGCACCCAGCAGCAGGTTGGTCTGGATCTTACCGGAAGCTTCCGGCTGGCGGCTGATGGCCTCCGTTGCCTTGCCGGTGGCAATGCCGATGCCGATGCCGCCGCCGATACCAGTCAGCGCTGCGATGCCAGCGCCCAGAGCTACGAGTCCGTTCATAATTATTTCTCCTTTATAAATCAATATTCTTCTTGAGGCTCCCCCTCTGGGGGAGCTGGCGCGAATGCGCCTGAGAGGGCAGGCCGCCTTTCTCAGAGCTTCCATACAGCGATAAGAGCATTCTTCGTCAGAGCGAGGTCATCGCTGTGTTTTCTGCTTTTTGTCAGCATCCTTGCCCTCTCCGTCATCTTCGATGACACCTCTCCCAAGGGGAGAGGCTTTTGAGAGGTTTACTCTTCTCCACCAATACTCTCTTTCATGAACAGCGAGGTGAGGAAGACAAAGACATAGGTCTGGATGAGACCATCGAACAAATCAAAGTACAGGCTGAAGACGGCCGGCACGAACACCGGGACCACCAGCTTGATGAGCTCCATGATGACGAAAGCGCCCAGCACGTTGCCGAACAGTCGCATACACAGGCTGGTGGGGCGGATGGCGATCTCGAGGATGTTCATGGGGGTCATGATGGGGGTGGGGGCGGTGAGGCTCTTGAGGAAGCCCTTGCCGCCCCGGGCATGGACGCCGGAATACTCGATGAGGCAGATGCTCATGAGCGCCAGCGCAGCGGTGACATTCAGATCCTTCGTGGGGGGCTTGATGCCGAATACACCGATGAGGTTCGAACAGGCGATGTAGAGAGCCACCGTCATGAGGTAAGGCACATACCGTCTGCCCTGCTCGCCCAGCAGGCCCGTGAAGAAGTTGTCGATCGTGGTGACGACCAGCTCAAGGATGGCCTGCCGCCTGGAGATGTGGTCCACCTTGAGGTTCCGGGTGAGCAGGATGGAGACGATGACCAGAAACAGCATGATGCCCCAGCTGACCACCACGGATTCCGGCACCTGCAGGCCGCCGAGGGAGATCATCTCCACATTCAGCTCCTCTTTCAGGGCCGCAGTCAATGCGTTCATCTCTTTGCCTCCTTTCTGAGCAGAGTCTTATCCTGAAGCGTAAAGGTATCGTTCGTTTTCACTCTATCTCCTTTCGTTTCTTTTATTAAAGCAGCTGTGCTAAAAATCAAAGAAGGTGCGTTTGTTTTTATGGAAACACACCCTCTTTCTGCGCTCAGCGCAGCCCTTTTGCGTCTGGTATCATAGCACGATTGGTGCAGTTTGATAAGCCCTTTTGTCGATATTCTACTTTTTGTTATATCTTATTTCACACCTCAGCCGGGGATGTTGTGCATCTTGCTTAATAATTCGCGGTCAAACTGTCCATTTTGACCAAATTCTTAGTCATTCCTTAGCGATTCGTTTCATTTTTGAGGTAAAACGAAACCCTTTCGGCAAAATTATACGCCCCATGTATATCGGGTATATAAAATTCATATAGCTGTCAAGTGTGTGATACATGAAATTTTCTTAATCAGAAGCTTATTCTTATTAAGTAATATTACCTGTTTATAATACGGGCTCACCGGGCGTTCTGCTCACCACGGCGGAAGATAGTACGGAAGAAGTCTGGCAGTTCTTGCGCAGAGGTTTCCCACAAAAGGCCCTGCGGGCCGTCCAGACTGTGCAGGGAGGCTGTTCCTGTCTTCTGTTTGTGCGAACAATACAATTTTTTAGTTGTTTCTTGAAAAAATATAACTAATTCATTGTGCATTCTGCGAATGGACAAACCGCGCCCGCGCGTGTATAATAAGGCCAGAAACCAGAGAAGTACAGCAGAAGCTCAAATGAGAGCTAACCCCGCTGACTTTAAGCAGAAAGGAGCGAAGACCGATGGTCGATATGGAACCCGCACAGTACGCACAGACTGTCGGGGTTCGCTGAGAAGCAAAACAGAAGCTCACCACAAACGGGATGCTTCCCCCGTATAAAAACACAACAACAAGAGCCGTTCTTGAGCATCGATAAAGCGAACAACAGAACAGTCTGTGAAATAAAATCCCTCGCGTTCAAATAGATCCGCCGAAGGTGATCCCAATGAAGAAAGCTTTTGTACGGAACGTCTTATTTGAATAACTCCAAAGGAGAAACTCCGATGTACTAAGTAATGACACTCCCTTCGCAAATCTAACCCGAAAGAATGTGGTAATATGACATTCATCTCTGTGATTCGTATCCCGCACTCCAACGGTTAAGAAAAGGGTCATTCCAATGTACTAAGAAATTCATTCCCCTGCTGATCGTTCTTCACCGTTTCAAAGGAGAATCTTCTATGAAACGTCCGGTACAGACCGAAAAATGAAGAAACCGAGGTCAAGAGGCTATGACTCCGAAGAAGTAAGCATCCTGCCGACTGAGGGCTTGCAACCGCCTCGAGTCGGCAGGTTTTTTGTCTGATGTTTTCCAATGAAGCCCGCATCCTCCCGTTTTCCTGCCGGGAGGATGCGGGTTTTGTTTTGTCCCGGATATTTTGCGGCGGCAGGCGCAGGGCCTGTAGATTTTCGAATCTATTTCGTGTATACTTTTGCTCAGAAAGCAGCACTTACAAGGAGGCAGACCACTATGGCAAGCAATTTCGAGTTCTACTCCCCCACCCGGGTCATCTTCGGCAAAGGCACCGAACAGCGCGTGGGCGCGCTGGTGCGCGAATACGGCGGCACCCGTGTCCTCATCGTCTACGGCGGCAAGAGCGCCGTCCGCTCCGGTGTGCTGGACCGGGCCGAAAATTCTCTGGCCGAGGCCGGCATTTCCAGCTGGACGCTGGGCGGCGTCGTGCCGAACCCCCACCTCGACAAGGTCTACGAGGGCATCCGCATCGGCAAAGAGAACAGCATCGACTTCCTGCTGGCCGTGGGCGGCGGCAGCGTCATCGACACGGCCAAGGCCATCGCCTACGGCCTGGCCGAGCCGGAAAAGGACGTCTGGGAGCTGTACGAACACACCCGCACGGCCAGGAAGTGCCTGCCGGTGGCCAGCATCCTGACCATCGCGGCGGCGGGCAGCGAAACATCCAACAGCAGCGTCATCACCCGGGTGGACACCCACCAGAAGCGGGCCTACAACGACGACATCAGCCGCCCGAAGTTCGCCCTCATGGACCCCGAGCTCACCAAGACCCTGCCCGACTATCAGACCGAGTCCGGCTGCGCCGACATCATGATGCACACCATGGAGCGCTATTTCACCAATGGCGGCAATATGGAGCTGACCGACGCGCTGGCCGAGGGCCTGCTGCGCACCGTGATGAAGAACGCGGTCATCCTCCACACCGACCCGGCCAACTACGAGGCCCGGGCCGAGGTGATGTGGGCGGGCAGTCTCTCTCACAACGGCCTGACCGGCTGCGGCATCGCCAGCGGCGACTTTATGTCCCACAAACTCGAGCACGAGATGGGCGGTATGTTCGACGTGACCCACGGCGCGGGCCTCGCCGCCATCTGGCCCAGCTGGGCGCGGTACGTCTACAGGGACTGCCTGCCCCGCTTCGTCCGCTTTGCCCGGAACGTCATGGGCGTGACCACCGACGGCACCGACGAGGAGATCGCCCTGAAAGGCATCGAGGCCATGGTGGACTTCTACCACAGCATCGGGATGCCCGCCAGCTTCCACGAGCTGGGCATCGACCCCACCGACGCGCAGATCGACGAGATGGCCCGCCGCTGCCTCGAGGCTTCCGGCTCCGCCCTCGGCTCGGCCAAAAAACTCGATCTCGACGACATGATCGCCATCTACCGCGCCGCCAACCACTAAGAAGCTTTTTCTCATCTCCGCCCGGCACAGAGTATTTTGCTTACTCTGTGCCGGGCATTTCGCTGTCTTTTGTGTGCTTCATCCTACTTTTTGGCAAAGAAGTGGAAAAGAGGTAGGAAAAAACAGGAGTATTTGCTTGAATTCCCTTTCATTTTTGTATCCCAGCCAGTATAATGAAAGAATAAAGAGAGCTTCGGTCCTTTTTTGCCGAAGCCTCTCTTTCTGAATCGAAAAGTTTGGGGTATCAATTTCTATGACGAGAGAAGAGATGCAGGCCCGTCTCGAGGTTTGCCGCGAACTCTATACGGACGTCCGTCTTCTGGACGCAGATACTGTCAGCAGTATCCACGAAGGCACACGCACCGACCCTTCCGGGCCGGACATCTGCTTTGCCTGCCGGAACAAGAACGCCTTCTCCCGCCACTGCGCGGCCAAGCTGGCGCTGGCGACCAAGAGCAAAGCCTGTCGTCTGGAATCCTGCGGCACCGACATCGCCCACATCACGGCCCGCTACTATGAGGTGGAGGGCAGGCCCTATGTCCTCGAGCTCGTCCAGCGCACCCCCGGGCGTACCACCATCGACCCGGAGGACAGCGAAGCACTGATGAGCGAGGCATCCGGCTACGGCGTCAAGCTCTACCACGACAGCCTCACCTGTGCCTTCAACCGCCGCTATTATGAGGACGTCGTGCAGGGCTTCGAAGGCCCCTTCGGCGTCGCCATCATGGACCTGGACGATTTCAAGATCTACAACGACTCCTGCGGCCATCAGGCCGGCGACCTGGCACTGGAGGTGACGGCGGCGGTCATCCGGGACTGCATCCGTCAGACCGACATCCTCATCCGCTACGGCGGCGACGAATTCCTGCTCATCCTGCCCGGCTGCCCCATCGAGAAGATAAGAGCCAAACTCGAGCAGATACGCGCCCGGGTGCAGACCACAACCGTCCCCGGCTACCCTCACATCCATCTCTCGCTGAGCATCGGCGGCGTACTGCAGACTGCTGAGGATACCATGGAGACTGCCGTCCACTGTGCCAGCCGCCTGATGTATCAGGCCAAGGAGCACAAGAACACCGTCATCGTGGCCAGCTCCAGCGCGGTGCTGTCGGCCCCGGCCACCCTGCTGCCCAAGCAGAGCCGCCAGCAGATCCTGATCGCCGACGACTCCGCGATGAACCGGATGCTGCTGGCCGAGATACTGGGGACCGACTTCCGCATCCTGGAAGCCTCCAACGGCGAAGACTGTCTCGAGCAGCTGCGCCACAACCCAGGCGATGTCGCACTGGTGCTGCTGGACATCAATATGCCGGTACTGGACGGCTTCGATGTGCTGTCGGCCATGAACCGTGACCACTCCATCGAGGACATCCCGGTCATCATGATCTCCAGCGACGACTCCAAGGACATCATCCGCCGGGCCTTCGAGCGGGGCGTCTCCGACTACATCAACCGCCCCTTCGACGCCCGGACGGTCTACCGCCGGGCTTTCAATACCATCAGGCTCTACGCCAAGCAGCGGCGTCTGGTGCGGATGGTGTCGGCCCAGACCCGCAAGCAGGAGCACAACACCACCATGCTGGTCAATGTGCTGAGCCAGATCGTGGAGTTCCGCAACGGTGAGAGCGGCTCCCACGTCCGCCACATCCGCATCCTGACCGAGAAGATCATGGCCCAGCTGCTGCGCAAGACCGATAAATACTCCCTCTCTTCCGAGGAGCAGGACAACATCACCCTCGCCTCGGCCCTGCACGACATCGGCAAGATCGCCATCGACGAGAAGCTCCTGAACAAGCCCGGCCGTCTGACGCCGGAGGAGTTCGCCGTCCTCAAGACCCACACCACCGAGGGCGCGGCCCTGCTCCACCGACTGGAAAATTTCGACACCGAACCGCTTTTGCAGACGGCCTGCGGCATCGCCCGCTGGCACCACGAGCGGTGGGATGGCTGGGGCTATCCGGACGGCCTGGCAGGCGACGACATTCCCATCGGGGCGCAGCTGGTCTCGCTGGCCGACGTCTACGACGCGCTGACCAGTGAGCGCTGCTACAAAAAAGCCTTCCCCCACGAAAAGGCCGTGCAGATGATACTGGGCGGCAAGTGCGGCACCTTCAATCCCCTGCTGCTGGAATGTCTCAAGGACATCGAGGGCAGTTTGCAGGCAGAGCTGAAAAAGGACTACCAGTCCGGCCCCGCTGAGCTCGAAGTATAAACGAAGCGCACCCCTTCTCCATACAGAAGCAGAAAGGGTGCGCTTTTCTATGTTTGCCGAAAGTTTAGGTCAGTTTACAAGGAACTACACGCAGACCACGAAACGGGGGCTGCTGACAACAAATAAAGGCTGAATATCAAGCACCGGGGAAGTGCGAGATATTCAGCCTGTTTTGTTGTCTGGGGTTTCCAAAGGGGCTTACCCCTTGGCACACGACTTTGCTTGCAAAGTGTAGTGTGTTATACGCTCTGTCGGCGTTGCTGCGAAAATGAGGTTGCCGCCGGGTCGGGCAAGGGCATTTGAAGCAGCAGGAAAGCAGGGCTGTGATTGCGTGTCGTGGAGCCGCAAGCGCAGGGCTGGTTTCGTCAGCAGACAGGGCGTATATGAAAGCCCCCGTTCCTCGTCCCACGCCGGACTTCGGGACAAAATGTCCCGAACTTGTGGACACACTCACAAAAAAGCAAACAGATTTTTCTCTCAAAATTGGAATGGGCGGGGAAGCCATTTTAGGGCTTTGCTATCTCCCTGATAAATGAGAAGTTAAGTTTCGTCCATATATATTTTTACCTCGATGTATTCATGATTTCTTGCATAAGCAAACGACGCTGATTTTCTGATATAGTCAAATATATTTTCGTCTAAATCTTCGTCCCATGTTGTTTCGCTGAAAATTTTATTTTCAGCGGTTGGCTCATACAAGATGTCCACATGGATTTGATAAAACTCTTCATCATCATTTGAAAACTGTCGTACTAATGAAATTTGAAAAAACGGTTCTTTTGAAAAATCAGTAAATATTCCGGTTTCAAATAAAACCATATCTTCTTCAAGAGGTGTGCTGCACATCTGCTCAAACACATCAACAATTCCTTCCACCGGCATTTTATCAGTTATCTTTTCTTCCAAAAATTTAATTAAATTTTCCATTGATTTTCCTCCTGCAAATTCAAATTCTACGCCTATAATACTTTTTAATGAACTCTGCAAGCTTTAAAACATCTCTACCAAACACAAAGATGCGGTATGCATTTCTTCCTTGCGAATAATTAGGTACATCGTTTCTCTCAAAGCTTATATTATTATTCTTCAGTTCCTGCTCTGCCTGTTGGATATCTGCTTCAGACCAAACCCACGCAACTAAATGTGCTTTATTCCACTTATCAGCAGAAAGTTTCTCAAGTGCGTATTCTACTAACTCCTGTTCACTTGAGAATGACTTCATTACCGTTTTCCTTCCTCGTTCAGAATATCCAAACTCATATACAGTACCACTTTTTTCAATGATAATTCCTTCAGGCGCATGATGTTTTCCGATGGTAATATCTACAAAAGAATAACACTCATCTTCTAGATATTTCTCTAATTCTTCTATACTTTTCATATAAACCTCGTGTGAAACTCCCGATTTGTTGCCCTCTTACTTCCTCCCTCGCTGTGGCTTTGGATTTTTCAGCAAATCTGACTTATCAGTTCTTAGAAATGGGCGGGAAGCCGTTTTAGGGCTTTCCCGCCTTGATTGCCCATCAGCAAAGGCGGGCGGGGCTGTCAATGGCGGCGCATTTGTGCGCCGTTCATCTTGACCGTTGACTGGCTCGGCTGGATTTGCTATCTCCCTCGATAAATGGGAATGTTAAGTAGACGTTAGGCTTTCGTTATAAATTCCTGTATTCCATATTTCGTCAAATTTACCTTTAGAAATAATAGTTGCATAAAAGCCCTCTCCCCAAACCTTTTCGTTTAATTCATCAACGGTTGGAATTGGACACACTTCTACAACATCACAATATAGGTCATTATAAAACTTTACTGTCCTGTCTACAAAAATTTCTATCGCTCTTAGGGCAAAACGGTCATCATTCACATCGACTTCATAAAAATATACCATCGGCATATCATCAGATTCGTATTCCATAAATAGCTGTATATACTCAATATTCCTTTCCATGATAATTACCTCATAGCAACTCCCGATTTGTCGCTCTCTTACTTTCTCCCCCGCTGTGGGTTTGGATTTTTCAGCAAGTCCGACTTCTGTGCAATCTTTTTCAGCCACTTCTTTTCTTCCTCGGACAGCTTTTTCAAATTCAATTTGAGCCGCTTACAGATAAACACCAAAGCTGCTTGCTCCGGGTCGCTGTCTGGACTGGCGGTTTCCTCGGCGGTCTGCAAGAAATCTTCCAGTGGATTGTCCTCCGGGACACTGAAAAAATCTTCCTTATGTGCTTCCCGCAGGTCAAGAGCTATCTTGTTTATATCCTGCTGTATCACATAGCGGCAAAAGCTGTCATCATCAATATGGGCGGCGATAAGCTGTCTTAACTGCGGGTCAGACAAGCCGGGATTGTACTGCTTCATAATAGTTGCGCTCACAGCGTCCACTATGGCGTTTGCACTCTGTACCTGTTTGCCAGCGATACCGTTTACATAGATTTCAAGGTCAGCCATCAGCCGGGGAAAATCCGGGTGTACTGCCAGTTCACACAAGAGGGAATTATCTATCAACCCACTTTTCAAGAGTTCAATCATATCATCACTCAAACGCAGGTCTGCAAGATTGGCGTTTGGGTGATTTTTTGTTTGAGAACGCCCCAGCAGATAATCAACAGTCACTTCATAAAACTTTGCCAACTCAATAAGGGCATAATGGCTGATGTCCTTGAAATTATCCCCCTCATAACTACCCAACGCAGACTTGGAGAGGTGCGTCTGCTCCGCAAGCTGTTCCAGCGTCAGCCCACGCTCCACACGCAGGTCTTTCAATCGTTCTTGTATGGATAGTTCCATGCTATCACCTCCTTGTCTGTTCGATAAATGGAAAGTTACTGATATGTCCTAACAATCTCAAAACATAGGCTCTCCATCTTTTCTAACAATCGAACCGCACCCATCTTCCTGTTGATATACATATACGCCATTTTGAATATTTTTCGTGTATTCAACAATAAAGTCCTTAAATGATAACGCAATCAGCTCTCTTTCTGGAGAGTTATACCAGAAAGTAATAACTTGTCCATATGTTCCGTTTTTTGCTGGAGAAAAGTCCATACACAAAAAATGTCCATCAGCAGAACAGGCAAAAGGAACCCACTTTGAACACCCCCATATGTTTTTAACACCACCATCTGGGGTAGCTTCTATTTTCAAAAAATCAGCTTCATTGACCTTTAGTGCTTCCCAACAATAAGCAATTTTTTCCAGTGTGCATAGACTAAAAAAATCAAAAAGATAATCGGCACAATCATCTTGTCCGTTATAGGCTTGATAAAATACTTTGAAATCAGAAGGTAAAGTTAATCCCAATTTTTCCTCTAATGCGAATAACTCTTTTTCCGTTGCTCCATTAAACATATGAGGCTGGAAATCTGCCAACGATTCAATAGCTTTTGTAAAATTTTTAATGAAATCCATGATTTTTCTCCTGCAAATTAATATTTGCCACTTTGTACTTTATCATTTTACCACACTTCCGAGAGCGTGGAAATAGAGAGTTTTTCGGGCTAATTTCCTACCTTTCGGATATACGGGACGGGCAGTCATTTAGGTGTAGACTTAGAGTAGTTCATCGATGAGCTGCCCGTCAATATGCCGGTGTCGGTGGAAAATTCGGGTGTACCACCAGTTCACACAAGATGGAATTATCTATCAACCCACTTTTCAAGAGTTCAATCATATCATTACTCAAACGCAGGTCTGCAAGATCGGCGTTTGGGTGATTTCTGTTTTTAGACCGCCCCAATATATAGTCAGTTGTTACCTCGTAAAACTTCGCCAGCTTGATAAGGGCATAGTGGCTGATGTCCTTGAGGTCGTCCGCTTCATAGCTGCCCAGCGCAGATTTGGAGAGTTTGGTTTCCTCCGCAAGCTGTTCCAGCGTCAGCCCACGCTCCACCCGCAGGTCTTTCAATCGTTCTTGTATGGATAGTTCCATGCACTCCCCCTCCTTGTCTGTTTATGTTACCTGTTATATCAAAGTTTGTTCAGATACCCGATTTCATCTAATTCTGCCTTAATCTCGTCCCATTCACTACGCTTGGGGTTTAATGCAACAATCATCTCTTTTGTCACCGGCACCCCGTCTGCAAGCTGGCGCACAACTTCCAAAGGCAGGTCGGCGGGATAAAACCACTTCCCGTATTCCACATAGGTCTGCGGATTACCATCAATCATAGAGAGTAAATCCTTGGAAGCGTCCTCACCAGCCATAGGATTACAGTGCCAAACAACGCCATCTTCCGTCCAGACGCAAAAAGTGCTTTTCATCTTTTTGACTTCTCTGCTATTCATGAGCTTTTGCAAAGCGGAAGGCATCCCATTTGTCAAATCCTCTATCGGAGGGAGTTTTTCTTCCCAATCGTAAAGTTCAGAATCTACACCATTGATAACACAGCCTTCAGATGTGAACATGATAATCATGCTTTGCTCACTGCCATCGGTAGCCCAAAATGCTTCTTTTTCCTTTCTCCATATGGGATTGTATGTATAGTGACGGATGAAACTCCATTCCTTCTCTAACATGATGATGTCCAAAGCTGCAAGCCCTTTGCAGAAAGCCCTTAGGCGATTTACATCAGGTAATCCAGACAAATTTTTCGTTGAAATCATATCGCCACTCCTTTCAAACTTTAATTGCCATCCAAGTACTTTCATTTTACCACAATTCCGAGAGCGTGGAAATAGAGAGTTTTCCGAGCTGATTTCCGACCTTATGGATATACGGGGCGGGCAGTCATTTAGGTGTAGACTTAGAGTAGTTCATCGACGAGCTGCCCGCCAATATGCCGGTGTCGGTGGAAAATTCGGCCATCGTCTACGACCACGGCAATGGCCGGGTCAGCACCATCGTCTGCAACTGGTTCGGCGCAGGCAGCCCCAACCTCGCAAAGCCCGACAGTGACTCTTCCATCCAGAGCTACGAGAACATCTACGACCGCAACTGGCTGCTCAAGGGCAACTGCATGATCATGCCCGGCGTCGAACGGGTGGACACCATCCGCACCGCCGACGGCTGGACCATGAAGAGCGTCTGGTGCCGCGACGACCTCAGCGACACTTCCATGATGAAACTCTCCACCGCCACCGGCTACATCTACGGCTTCGTGCAGGACGTGGACAGCGGCATGTGGCAGTACATCGTGCTGGACTTCGACACCGGAAAGACCGTCCTCACCGTGGACGTCGCCTCCCTCTACGGCTACAACAACATGGCCATCGGCATGTACGCGGGCCGTGACGGCAACAAGCTCTACTGCCCCACCGGCTACAAAGAGCTGCTCCGCCTGCAGGACCGCTTCGTCTTCCTGCCCGAGATGCCCTACCGCAAAGTCGATCTGGACAAGACCTCCCGCCGGGTGCTGTCGGCGGCAGAGTTCCAGGCCGCAGGCGGCGCCGGCACCCCTGCCAGCTGGCTCCACACCGCCACCCTCGACAACCTCCACCCCGCGACGACTGTTTCTTTCCGCATCAACGGCCTGACCGGAAATGCCGCCGACTATAAGCTCTTCTCCCTCGGCACGGATGGCCGCTACCACGAGGTGTCCGACTGGCACTTCGACGATGCCCCGGCCCGTCTCAGCGCGAAGAAGGTCTACAACGTCTGCCTCACCGCACAGGACGGCGGCAGCTTCGACCTCTCGCCCGACGCCAAGGAAGTCACCCTCTCGGTGGTGCTGACACGATGAATCTCTGAACCAAAAGCCCCTCTGCACCGCGGCGCAGAGGGGCTTTTTATCACACTATCGTATTTTACAGGGTACTCAGCAGGCGGTGGCCGCCGTTCTGGTCGGCGGCATAGCGGGTGGTGCGGTTGACCTGATTGTCCAGCGGCAGGCCCTCGGCGTAGCGCTTGAGGTTGTGGATGAAGATGTCCACGATGTTGTCCAGCGTCTTGGGCAGGCTGAACTTGCCGGAGTTGTGGGGCGTGATGATAGCGCCCGGCTCACCCCACAGCGGGTGGTCGGCGGGCAGAGGCTCCGGGTCGGTGACGTCGAGGCCCGCGCCAAAAATTTTGCCGCTGCGCAGGGCCTCCACGAGGGCGTCGCTGTCCACGGTGGTGCCGCGGCCCACGTTGATGAGGATGGCACCATCCTTGCATTTGGCGAAGCGCTCGGCGTTGAACAGCTTGTTGGTCTCGGGGGTGCCGGGCAGGCTCAGGGCGATGAGGTCGGCCTCGGGCAGCTCCTCGTCCAGCTGGCTCTGGGCCACCACACGCAGGCAGTAGTCCGGGCAGGGCGTGTCGGGGTGGACCGTGCGGCGGACGCCCACCACCTCAGCGCCCAGCATATGGGCTCGGCGGGCAAAGTTGGAGCCGATGTCGCCCATGCCGACGCAGAGCACCCGCGCCCCGGTGATGCCCCTCACGGGGCGGTCGATGGGAGCCCACTGGCGCTGGTTCTGGCGGTCGCGGTAGAGGAACATATCCTTCTGGATGCCCAGCCACATGGCCAGCATCCACTCGCTGATGGCCAGACCGTAGGCACCGGTGGCGTTGGTCACCATGCAGTTTTCGGGCAGGACGCCGGGCTTCAGATAGGCGTCGGGGCCGGCGGAGTTGGACTGGAACCACTCGATGTGCTTGTTCTGGCGGATCATCGGCACCGGTGCGTTGCCCAGCACGACATCGGCCCAGAGCACATCTTCGGCGTGGACGTCGTCCAGCGCGTTGAAACGGAATTCAAATTCCGGCACGGATGCCTCCAGCGCGGCGCGGTGGGCGTCGTTCAGGGGCAGACATACCAAAACTTTTTTGTGCATAGGGATACCCTCACTTCCTGTGTATTCTTCTATAAGAATACTCTCCCCCGCCCCGCTCCGCAAGAGGCAAAAGGACCGCTCTCTTAAGAATTCCTTAGAATCTTATCCCACAAATCCCAAGAAGTATGTGATAAGCTGTCCACAATGCAGAAAATCTGCTATACGGATACTATGCAATACAGGAAAGGAATCACAGACTATGCAGACCATCATGATCGTAGAGGATGACCCGGACATCCGGGACGGCGTGTGCATCGCACCGGACTGCAACCGGGTCCGGGTGGACGAGCAGGAGGCCGACCTGACCGAGACCGAGTACAAGATCCTCAAGCTGCTGATGCAGAGTCCCCAGCGCATCTTCCCGGTGCAGGGCATCTACGAGACCGTGTGGGGCGAGCCGTATTTCTACGTCTCCAACGGCACCGTCATGGTGCATATCCGCAATCTGCGGATGGCAGAGCCGCCGCACTGCGATAAGCAAGCTCTTTTGTCAGAGCGATACTATCGCCGTGTCTAAACTTTTTCTTCAGCATCCTTGCCCTCTCCGTCACCTGCGGTGACACCTCTCCCAAAGGGAGAGGCTTTTACGTCCTGTGAAACTTTTTCATAAAAAATTCAAACCTCTTACGTCCTTCTTAATAAATCTCTCGGGCATTTCCTAAGATTTGGAATGTATACTTCTCCCTGTCAGATGGGGAGAAGTGCTCCCCGCGAAATCTCTTAGGAGGGGCAAATCACCATGCTATCAAAAAAGAAACCACAGGACAGGGTCGATCCGGAATATCTCGTCAGCCTTGACACGGCCTCTGCCCAGCCGGCTCCGGCGGGCGTGAAGCCCTTTATCAAAAAGCACTGGAAGCCCATCACCGCCGCCATCTGCGCGGCAGCGGTGGCCGCAGCCGTGCTTGTCCCGAAGAACAGTGCAAAGCCCGCTGCCGCCAGCGCCCAGTATGTCGAGACGAGACCCGAAAAGCGGAACATCGTCAATAGCTACAGCGCCGACGGCACCATTACCGCCGCCGACACCTACACCGTCAAGCCGATGGTCAAGGGTACTGTCCTGACCGCCGACTTCGAGGTGGGCGACATGGCCAGCAGCGTGGAGAAAGCCCAGCTTTCTCTCGACCAGGCCCAGAAGCAGCTACGACGACGCCGTGGATGCCCAGTACATCCGCAGCTCTGTCCGTGGCACAGTCTCTTCCCTGAAGGTCAAGGCGGGCGACGTCGTCTCTGCCGGGCAGGAGGTGGCCGTCGTCCGGGATGATTCCACCCTGCTGCTGATGCTGGATTTCCCCGCCGCCGACGCCGCCACTTATTTTGTCGGCCAGGGCGTGGATGTGGCCATCGACGGCACCTTTGAGACGACCACCGGCACCATCCAGTCCATCTCCGGTGCCGACAGCCTTTCCAGCGGCAATCTCGCCGTCCGCTCGGTGGTCATCGCAGTGTCGAACCCCGGCACCCTGAACACCACCATGTCCGGCACGGCCTCCATCAACGGCGTCAGCGCCATGAGCTCGGCCCATTTTTCACCTGCCAGTATGAGCAGACCATCACAGCCACTGCCAGCGGCACCATCATCGCAAAAGACGTCAAGGTCGGTGACACTGTAGGCTCCAGCTCCTCCACCACCGAGACGATGTGCGTCATCAACGACCTGAGCTACCTCGAAATGACCCTGGACGTAGACGAGCTGGACATCCTCGACATCGCGGTGGGCCAGAAAGCAGAGATCACCGCCGACGCCATCGACGACTGCACCTTTGAGGGCGTCGTCACCAACATCTCCTCTGCAGGCACCACCAGCGGCAGCACCACCACCTACCCTGTCACCATCCGCATCGACGACACCGGCAGCCTCATGCCCGGCATGAATGCCACTGCCGCCCTTGACATTCCCCCTTGCCGGCGTTATGTTATTGTTAAGGCGACAGCCGGTTTCGCCGTCTTTCGCCTTATATTAAAATCGCTCTTGTTTTATAGCTGTCTGGACTTTACACAAAATTTGGGAAAGACCCATTTTTGTCTAACTTTTGGGGTTCATTTCAGTATCCGGAGTCTCTTTTTTTGGTATTTTCTTCAATGTTTTTGCAATTGGAATCTATAGTTTCGATAGCTGTTTTCTTTCAACGGCATGGATAAGCTAGACCTTATTGCTTTGCAGAAACAGCGCATCACCCGAAATTTTAATTATTTGTCGCTCTGATTCTGATATACTATCGTTAAGACATCGATTTCGGAGGTCCACATGGATACAAGTATTTTCCGTTATGTGCTCGAGGTAGAAAAATACAGAAACATCACCCAGGCGGCGAAGCGACTGTTTATCTCGCAACCGGCACTGACCAAACAGCTGAATAAGCTTGAAAAAGAGTTGGGCTTTTCGCCTTTTGACCGCACGCACAGCCCGATCAGCGTTACACCACAGGGCGAAATTTTTCTCGATTTTGCTCGGCGCTATGTGCAGCTCGAAAGCGAGATGATGGATAGTCTTCGACAGTTTAATCAGATTCCAGCAGAGCCTGTACTGATTGCTACAACGCATCGTGGTGGCGCCTACGCTGCTGTTCAGGCAGCACCTTTCATGATGACACATCCAGAGATCCATCTCAGTTACCTGAATCGCAACTCTCAGCAGTGCGAAGAAGAGCTGGAAAGCGAATCCGTCGACTTAGCCATCTATACTGAACCTGTACACTCCGAAAACATCGAGTATATGCCAGTACAGGAGGATCCGCTCGTATTTGTCATTCCACAGGAATCACCGATTCTGGAGGACCTAGATATCTCCGATAATTCACTCGAGCATCCGGTTGAAATCGACATCAGCCGTTTCCGTAATCCGTCGCTCCGATATATTCTGGCGACGCCAGGTCAGGGGCTGTATGATGCCGAAAAATCTTTTTTCAGAAAATATCACATCACACCGATTCATCCGCAGCGCATTGATTATGTTGACACACGATATCTCGTTGCCTGCAGCGGCTGTGGCATCGCCCTGTTGCCGCACACGACGATTCGTAATTCATCTACTGGTCAAAACCCGGTCTATGGCACGATAAAAGGCGATACTCTGTATCGTTATGTCATCGTCGCCCGAAAGAAGGGCCGCAACTTACCCCCTTCTGCAGAAATCGTCTGGCGCTACATGATCAGCGCATCTGCTAAAAATCGATAACATTTTGGAATCAGGTTCATAACAGAAAAAGGAGAAGCATTCGTCATTCAATTTGCAGTACAGAGCGAGTGCTTCTTTTTCTGTTTTATGGCGCTATGTCCATTCCAAATGGTTATCGTCCCATAGAGGAATCGCCATTGTCACAGTCTTGCACAATTATTCTCATTTTTGTACAATACATTTATCAAATTTGCCGGCAAATAAAAGTGCTTTAAAAATTCTGTATCACTTTTTGGGAGGATT